>ERZ802830.279-NODE-279-length-50531-cov-12.6039_pt1 | contig 50531 bp, 65 predicted proteins | sample MGYA00345654_ERZ802830 | MGnify/ENA primary metagenome ERZ802830 (study PRJEB30503, sample SAMEA104212375) | marine metagenome | biome: Westerlies Biome; feature: [SRF] surface water layer (ENVO:00010504) within the epipelagic zone...; material: water...
TACCTCTGTATATGAGATCAGCTTTTGGACCTTCTATGAAAGAGTGGTAAAGATTGTGTGTATTACTCATACTTGTAAGTGGGTGATCAATTGTAAATGAACCACTGGATTTTGTAATGTTGCCATTAACATGAAGTGTAGAAAATGGATTATTTGTTCCGATACCAACATTACCATTACTGAGTATTGTTAATCTTTCTGTATCTGATGTACTAAAGACAAGATTATTACTACCTATTTCTGATAAACCTCGTGATTTTATAAAACCATTGGTTATTATGGCTTGATCTGGTGCGCCTTCATTATACAGATCAGTGGCCGAGTTATGATCTGGTACAACTCTTTTACCTGCATAATTGGTACCATCGGTAGCTATAAAACGTTTGAAGTTACCAATTGCATAACCGTCCGTACCTTGATACCCTGTTTGAAAACCCGCCCCTTGTGGTATGTTACCAAAATATGCATCGTCCTGAAAAGATACGGTTCTCACAGTTACACTACCATACGTGTTAGTTTCCCATAGATCAGTACTATTACCCCCTGTTGATTGTGTTTGAAGGGTTTGTGATACACCGTTTATCCATAATTGTGTAGTTGCCGTACCAGTATTAGGATTAGCACTCGGTGTATTATCGTATTTAACGCATATATGATACCATTTATTCTGATCAAATGTATAGGATGTTGTATATCTCATATTAGCCGGAACGTTTTTATAGTCTATAATAAAACCTGAACTTGTAACTATATGTGAAACACTATCATTATTTTGTGCGAGGTTGTCTTTCACTCCGAATATAGTACTATTGAAATTATTCTGTGGTTTTTGTGGCATAAACCAATACGACGTTGTAATTATGCCATGATTACTAGATGTTAATTGATCGCCGGTTATAGGACAAAATACATCCATGATCCTACCATTTGCATAATTAATGTTATTTGGACCAAAAACTAAAGCGTTATGCGTATCACTATAAGCCGACCCCCCTGAATTTAATATTAATTTTAACTGGTATCTATGTTGTGTCGTTGTAAGACTGGGTTGTTTCCAATAAAATTGCCACCACGGGTTTCTTTCGTGTGCATCATTTTTACAATACCAATCCCCATCTTCAAAGAAACAGTGTTTAGACATGGTATTATAATGTATAGATAAACCATCAACTATTACATTAGATGCTTCATGATTGTTTATAAAAAGTTTTCCACCTTGTATATCTTGTGAGCCTGCAACTACAAGCCTATGATTGATGAGAGGATTTGCCGGTGTATTTGGACTTTCGTGAGTTTTATCCAATCTTTTATTGGGGTAAGCTGTAGTCATGTCCAATCCATAATTTTCTTTGATATCAGTATCATCGAATTCGGGTACGCCTATACCAACGTTACCTAAACCCGTTAATGTTAATCTATTATAAATTGCACTCGCTTCTTCTAACGTTTTAGAAAAATCTTCACCGTTTTTAGACCATACTTTTCTATTTGAGTCCGCTGGTATGGGATTATTTTCAAATACCATACCCTCTAAACATATTGATGGTGCTTTTATCCGTATTCTATCTGGACCGTGTGTATTAGACCCTCTTACATGTCCCGATTTGTATATTAACAATTCAGATTTATGAATATCACCCGTATACTGTGCCGTGTTTTGTATATACGTTTCGAATAAACCAGTTTCCATGACTGGGTTACCAAAAATGAGTTTTCCGGGTTTGGTAGTTGAATCTAGATAAGACGTATCCCCACCTACTGTTAAACTTGCACAGTCTAGATTCCCTCCTAAACTTGTTTTTCCAATCATTTTTATCGTTGGTGTGAAACGTTTAAATGTAAATACGGTCGAACCAGTTCCCCAACTCTGATCTGAACCTGTTTGTCTATGTTGGTTTCCGTATAACTTTCCATTAGAGTATGAACCTGAAAAGATTACAAATTCACCATTTTTTGATATCGATGTAGGCAAACCACCGAACTCTTTACTTTCTGATTCTTCGTGGTAATTAACCCAGCTTTTACCGTTCCAATCCATTAAATTATACGTATTCGGACCTGCACCATCCCCATTCCCGATGGATCCTTGACTGATGCTTTGCCACTGAGTTGTAGGCTGACCTGGTTGGGGATTATAGTCCCAATACACGGTATTTTCTACAAACCCATTACCAATTACAATACGCGTACCGTCGTGATTCATGTGTAAGGTAGCCCCGAACCCTATTGATGTATTTACTATTGGTTTATCGGTCATATAAATATATTGTGGTATTGATGAAGTCGCTGGGTCTTGTTCCCATTTTGCACTAAAAAAACATTGACTACCTGGAGCTGAAGCTGCTATTATACTACCATCATGATTTATAGCAACATGGTGTCCAAATGCAGAGTATGTGGGTATTTTTTGTTGTCCATCTTCTACCAGATGATTGGTAACTCTCTTAACATTTGAAAATTCGGCTGAAAACGTTAGGGTATATGTAGGAAATGCTATATTTGTTGACCCCCATGGCATGGCACGTGAAGTCCATGTATACCCTGATTGTCCGGGTGTTCCGGATTCTTCAAGTACTGTTACTAAACCACTTCCATACGCATCAGTAGGATTTTGTGACACCGATGGGTTAACCGATCCGGGTGCACCAATTATAACAACTTTACCGTCTCCAGATATTTTACACGAATACCCATGCCCGGAATTTTGAGGACCACCTTCCGTGTGTAACCATTGTTTTGGGGAATCTTTGGGCCAACTATGTATTTCAACGTTTGGGTAAGTATCTGGATTTCCAATGACAAATCTAGAATCGTCGTCATCAGCTATATCTACGGACCAGCCACATTTACCAGTACCTGAAATATAAGTCGGGTTTCCGGAGGCGCTTTCTTTACGTTGTGACCAAGCTGTTCTATTATTATTAGTCGCATCGAAAACATAAACCCTGTTATTTCCATACGAACCTATTACCAAAGTATCACCCGCTGCATCTATAGCAATTGAACATCCAAAATATGTTGTAGCGTTAGGGTTTCCCTCGGGGTCCTGTATCACTGTTCGAAATTGAGTACTTGTTCTATTGGATGTATATACATACACTCTTCTATTACCAGCAATTGCAAATACAGTACCCGCATTATTTATGGCTGAACACTGACCAAAAGAACCGTCCGTGAATGCTGGATTCACACCACAAGCAGTTAAATTATCATATTCTGAAGGATAAAGTTGAGGTACAAGTTCTTCAGACATTATAGTATATTAATCCATTTTAATTAGTCTGGATCAGCGTACGCACTTTTTGTGTTACTACCTATACCAAAATTTATAATCGTATTATTTCTTTCCCCTTGAATAGATATACCTGAAAGCTTACCCCCATATCCTATGAAACCGTCTTTTGATGAACTGTAAATATCGCCTGAGACCGATAATTTATGATCGGGGGCTGTGTTCGATATACCAACATTCGAATCCCTATTTATAGTTGTACTATATGAACCAGTACCTGCGGTCCATAGAGATGTTCCTCCACCAAACGTTTGTGCGACCCCGTTAATCCTGAAACTACTACCAGTAGACATGTTAATATCACCTGCAACGTCTAACGTGTAACCTGGAGTCGTTGTCCCAATACCAATTTTACCACTATTATCAAGTATCATTTTCGGTGTCCACGTACCAATTTTCCCATGAATATCAATATTGGTAATATTTATTTGAGTAGTACTTAGTGGTATAGGTGAAACCTCATTCACAATAAATAAAATTCTATCGTAGGGATCTTCGTTATTTATATTCGGTGTTCTAGTGAATACGGTTTGTGTGTAACCTGTACCACCCCAATATATCCCTTTATCACCAGTATCGTATATAAGATGGTAGTTTACACCATCGTTACTACCGAAAGTATATGATATTCTCGGTTTATGAGAATTGTATTCAACGCCTATATCTAATTTTTCGACGAAAATTTTATTTGGTAATTGAATTTCTATCCATTCACCTTTATACCCGGGAACCTTTTCTGTTGTACCTATATATCCCCAATTATAAAGAGTATTGTTACCGGGAGACCAACTATTGTTCCATTGGTCATGTACATCATCAAACGCTCTCCACGCATTCGATGCACTTGTAGATGCACTTACCGTATATCCAGATGAAAAATTACTCGTTAATGCAAGTGTAGGAAAAACGGTGCTAGCACCGAGTTGGTATGTTCCCCACGTTGAAGATGATCTTGTTGCTCCAGAAATTCCAAATTTTGCGCTAGTTTGGTTATTAGCCCAATCTAAGTTTATACCAGATAGTTCTGTACCACGACCTATAAATTCACGGTTACACTTAATGTTTCCAATAACGTCTATAGATTCGGACGGTGACAGGTTATTTATACCTAACATAGCGCCCATTGTTTGAGGGTGTTTGTATATGACGGCGCGTATATCTTCGTGTGTTCTATCGTACCCCGTACTTACATCAAATGCTATTTGACCACCTTTTAACCGTATTCTATCTGGACCGTATGTACCACCACCAGTTGCATCCGCGTTATCGTTACCTTTAAACAGTAATAGTTCGGCTTTTTCTTCACCTTCATAAACGCGATTTTCTATAACTGTGAGTTCATACGCATTATCTGATTTTGAACCACCGAAGTATATACTTTTATTACTCGTACTCGAATCGTCGTTTGTACCTATAGATATACCCGTTCCTTGAATATACCCTCCTACAGTTACGTTACCTTTAACAACCATAGACTGAGTGATATTGTATGCCCAAATATTTGATGCACCTGTATCAACTTGGCTATTCGAACCAGCTACTGTTGTAGTTGCACCTCCTATATATGTTATATCAGGTACATACCAACCATTTGGTCTAAGTCCACCAATAGGAGGCGTTACGAACGAGTGAGCGTAATGGTGTTCGACTTTCCCTATAGCTACCATTTCACCTTCACCATCAACAGATGTGGATTCACCTAACTTATGTTGATAATTTGTCCAGTAAGTACTATTTACGTTCCAACTTCTTATATCAACCATTTCATTTGGAAAACTTACCCACTGATCTCCATTCCAATCGAATATGATAACGTTACCCTTATTAGAGTCTAATCCTTGTCCTCTGAAACCCGTGGCACCAGAAACTATACGCCTACCCGAACCATCAAAACGTGTAGACCATCCAAGCATCATGTTACCTTGGGGTGCAGCTATATGTTTAGCAATTTGTCCCATCTCTTTCCATTCACCATCTACCGGATCCCAATCGAGTGTATATATTCTCCCTGACATGGCATGTGGCGCCGTATTTGATGTACCGTAACTTCCAGGTGCACCTGCTAATATACGTGTACCCGCTCTATTTATATCTACAGAATGACCAAGTGCATCCAACCACCTAACTTTTGTAGGGTGTGTATCACTTGTCAAACCTATACCAGTTACACCTATAACAGTTGTCATAGAAACGTTACTTGTCCAGTTCGTACCACCAGATAAAACGGTAAAATTATCGTAAACGTGTGCGTTACCGGTAAATTGAAATGAGTCACTTGCCCCTATTTCTCCCTGTACTTGATCTGATTCATCCCAAATATTTCTTAATGATGGTTCGCCTACAATTATCTTATCGCCTACATCTGTTACACCTAAGGAGTATCCAAAATAAAAGTTTTTCCACGTGGCCCATTGTGATAAGGTCGTAGAAGGTTCAGACCAATTCCCTACATTTAAAGTTCCCGAAGGTGAATTTAAGGTTTGTTGTAAAGTATAATTAGAACCATTCCATTTGTATATATAAACTCTACCTTCAGATAGGGGTATGTGAGAACCAGTCTCTTCGAATGTTCTATAGAAAGGTGCGCCAACAACTAATATGTTACCGTCGTATTGCGATAAAGCGACGGAGTGTCCAAACCCTCCCTGTTGTGATACCACAGAACCTCTCTGTGTCCATCCATTACCAGTACTATTCTTGGTAAATACGTAAGCATAACCATTAATATGTGATATAGACCCAAACCATGTTGCCGGTGCGCCTACAGCTACCATATCTGCATTATCCGTTCCGTCGAGAGATCTACCAAAATCTTCACTTGGATTCTCGTTGAAAAGACACAAAGAGGCTATACTTAACCATTCATCGTCACCCGAGGTCCAATTGTCAGTTCTTCTTGATGTAAGTACAAGTGCAAAATATGTATACGTGGTACTTATTGTAAGATTACCTACAAGAGAATCATCCCATTGAGATGTCGGATTCGTATTAGTAAAATTACCTAAATTCGTCCAGTTTGTATCGTCATTACTTCCTAATATAGTGAATGTTTTGACGATATTAAATCTATTGCCTTCCCAATCAACATTGTCCATTCTCCATTTTGTAGGTTGTATTCCAGTTGATACCTGTACTTTTATCCATTCACCGGATACGCCTCCTAAAGTAGTCGAACCAGCGTATGAACCAGCAACCCATGTACCACCAGACCAACCACTAGGTTGGTTATGTGGATAAAACGGTACACTATTTCCATTGCTGTCATTGTAATTCTCAGCTTTCCAAGTACCTCCCTCATCCGTACCCAAAGGTCTAAATACTTCGTGTGCGGTACCATTATCAGTGGAAGCCGACGAAGTATACGTTATACCATTAATCGTTTGAGGTGAACCAGTTAATACACCGTTTGGTAAAATCGTTTGTCCCCTACGGTTTGGGTCACCTAGAAGCTGGTATTCCTGTTTCCAATCTTGTGTTGTTTGGTTATAAATGTATACGTTACACGAATTTTTTAGTGGTTCGCCCGTAAACATTCTCTGAATTGTACCCTTTTTACCTCGTGATAATTTGGAGGCGGTAGGTACCCAACATCTTAAAATACGATGATTGTTAGATTCTGATATATATAAAGGGTCGGTAGCTTTTCTGTTGAGTGCATTAGAACTTCCACTACTACCAGCACCTGAATAATTATGATCTTCCTCGTCGTAATAGTCTTCTTCCATTGTTACTATAGTTTAGTTTTATTAATTTTATGATCTGACGTCCCAACTTCCACCCTGGGCTTTAATGGTTGAAATTGTTATAGTTCGGGATGCTTCACTTGTAATTGCTGATGCAGTCACACCTGTTAAATTGGAACCATCGCCTTCATATGAAGTTGCGTTTACTGTACCATTAACATCTAACACGTGTGTTGGATTCGTTTTTCCTATACCAACCTTACCCGAGGCTCTATAAACGTCCGACCCCGACGTTGTCCAAGCACTCGAACCTGTCCCACCCCCAAACGTTTGTGCGACTCCATTAATTCTTAAATCACCCGTTAAGTTTATATCACCCGTAACGTCTAAATCATACGCTGGTGATGTCTGTTTAATACCAACCTTACCCGCGCTTCTATAAACATCCGATCCCGACGTTGTCCAAGCACTCGAACCTGTCCCACCCCCAAACGTTTGTGCGACTCCATTAATTCTAAAACTACTACCAGTAGACATGTTAATATCACCATTAACGTCTAACGTATAACCTGGAGACGTTGTCCCAATACCAACTGACCCATTTGCAAAATATAATTGGTACGTAGCACCGTTATATGTCCAATAACTCGAACCTGACCCACCTCCAAACGTTTGTGCGACCCCGTTAATTCTAAAACTACTACCAGTAGACATGTTAATATCACCTGCAACGTCTAACATATAACCTGGAGACGTTGTCCCAATACCAACTTTACCACTCGTATCGATCGTCAGTTTTGTATTAGTCGATACTGAACTCCAACTAGTACTTAATTTCATTTTGTTAGAATCACTATTATCCATACCAAATGCCCAACCGGCTTCATTTTCAGAATCGAAGGATAAAAATGGATCTCCGGCACTAGAGCCTTTTACTCGAAGTGTGAGTATAGAATCCTGTCCCGATGAATTAGTAGTATTATACACCAAGATACCATTATTTGCTGGGTTAGCTCCACCACTTGCTCTTACATCTAAAGGTGTACTCGGTGCATTTGTTCCTATACCGATATTACCTGCTAAATAATATGCATTGTTCGTAGTAGTATTTACTCCCCAAACACTCGAACCTCCACTTCCACCTCCACCAAACGTTTGTGCGACCCCGTTAATTCTTAAATCACCCGTTAAGTTTATATCACCCGTAACGTCTAATTGATACAATGGATTTGTATTTACTATACCAATTTTACCAGCTTTATCGAGTTTTAATTTAGATGTAAATGCTGATAAAGTACTACCCTTTAAACGTACGTTAGACCAATAAATTCCATCGAATGGGACTTTTACTCTACTACATATGATAACAAACTTATTATACGGTTTATCATTAACTGAAGGGGTCCTTGTAAATGCAGAAACGTCTGTAAATGTAGATGCAGTATACGACCATGCTTTTATTTCGGTGTGTATATGGTAATAATCTGTGCCATTATCACTTCCAAATACATGTAAATTAAGTGGATAAGATCCTGAACCTGGTACGTTTATTAATACTTCCGTGAGTAAAAGTTTAGGGACGGATGAAGCCATTTGAATTTCAATCCATTCACCCGGGTACCCAGGGAACCTTTCTGTACTACCAAAATAGTAACCGATTTCTGGACCAAACCTCGTATAAAGAGGAGTACCTTGAGATCCATCTGCACTTCCAGTATCAAGTTGCCAAGTATTGAAACCGGTATACGAGGAATCAAACACTTTCCATGCATTAGTAACGTCGAATGAGCTGAGTACCGTATATCCTTGATCCACATTACTTGTTAAATTTACTGTTGGGTACGTAGTTGAGGATGAAACCATACTCATTTCTCCCAATGTGAGATCGTTATAAGATGAACCGGCTATACCTGTATTGTTATTGACTCTAATTAGACTATCGTGTAAATCTAGACCTATTAATTCTTCACCGCGTCCTATAAACCCTTGTGAAGACTTAATTTTACCATATACATCTACGGCTTCCGTTGGTGAAGCTGTATTTACACCAAATTTTCCACCTTGAAGTTTATTTTTATTCATGGTGAAACGTATATCTTCTCCATCTCTGTCATACCCCGTATTTAAATCAAAACATATTTGACCACTTTTTAATCGTATTCTATCGGGTCCATATATTCCTCCCCCGTTGAAGTCGGCGTTGTTATCACCTTTAAATATGAGTAGTTCCGATTTTTCCGCAGATTCGTAAACGCGATTTTCTATAACAGTATAATCGTAGGCGTTATCAGCTTTTGTACCACCGAAAAATAAAGTTTTTCTAGACGTATCGGTATCATCGTTTGATCCTATAGCAATACCAGATGTTTGCATACAACCACTTACAGTCATGTTACCTGAAACTATCATAGATTGTGGGTTATTATATACCCAAATATTAGATGAACCTGTAAGAATATGCGAATCGCTACCAGCTACAGTTGTAGTCGCACCACCTATATATGTGATTCCATAAACACTCAACTGTGAAGGTCGAGGTAAATCATGTGGGTTACTAGAACTACTGTAGTATAAGTTCTTATCACCAATACCTATAGCAATCATTTCACCTTCTCCATCAACGGATACAGAATCACCAAAACGCATGTTTTGATAAAAGTAAAACATTTCCTCTGTAATTACATCAACACCGACGGAGCTGGTAGGGTAACTTACCCACGCTTCACCATTCCAATCGAATGTTTCGACTTGACCCCTAAGTTTTCTATTTATTGATACCCATTCCGGTGCACCTGCAACAATTCTATTACCCGAACCGTCAAAATCTGCTGAAAATCCGAGTAATCTAAAATTAATACCGCCATTAATATGTTTATTAATTCTACCCATTTCATCCCATGTACCTGTTACAGTATTCCATTCAAGTGTATAGATTCGTCCAGAAAATATTTGTGGTGACGCATTTGAAGTACCGTAACTGTAAGGTGCTGTTGCAAATATACGGTTACCAGCTCTATTTATACCTACAGATGTACCAACAGCTTCAAAAGGTCTAATCTTTTCTGGTTCTGTATCTACTGTTATACCACCTATTGAAGTTACGCCTATAACTTGCGTAACATTTACATTACTGGTCCATGTGGTACCACCAGATAAAACAGTATGATTATGATACACGTGCGCATTACCGGTATGACCCCAATTTGTTTCGAGATCGGATACTTCAACAGCGTTATAATATTCATCGTATACTGATGTGTCAAAGAATAAATCACCTGTTTCTTGATTGTTTTTAGCTATATCATCTAATTTTCTAATAGATGGAGAACCAACAATTATCATATTACCTATATCTGATATATCTAGAGACCACCCAAAATAAAAGTCTCTCCACGAAGCGGGTAAACTAGTATTTAACAAACCCGAAGGTGAACTTTTAGTTCCCTTAAAAGCGTATGCAGACCCAGCCCATCCCGAAGTCCCACCCACATATTTAAATATAAAAACACGTCCTTCACAAACTGGATAATCATTAGATGTTGCAAAAGCGGGTGTTCGTTCATTATAAAAAGGTGCCCCTACAACGAGAATATTACCATCATATTGTGATAATGCAACAGAATGCCCGAACCCATCAGATCCAGTACCACTAAAATTAATCATTGGGTGTATAATGGTAGTACCTCTTTGTGACCATCCACTTCCCGTACTATCCTTTTCGTATATATACACTCGACCTTCTGTAATACCCGGAGCTCCTACAGCTAATATAGAAGCATCATCTGTTCCAGCTAAAGAAAATCCAAATTTTAATATGGATGGATCAGGTGAACTTATGGTATACTCTTTGTACCACTCTTGAGTTGTTATGTTATATTTATATACGATAACCTGATTATTATTACTTTCACCTACAAAAATTCTCTGAACAGTACCTTTTATACCTCTTGATAATTTTGATGAAGTTGGTAATGCAGAGGAGTTGTTATTGCTCATACTTATGAATTATGAATATTTTATTTATTATCTTTTCCATGTTTTAGGTAGTACACTAATTTTGGAAATCGATATAGTTCGGGATGCTTCAGTTGTAATTGATGCTGCAGTCACACCTGTTAAACTGGAACCATCGCCTCTGTATGAAGTTGCATTTACTGTACCGTTAACATCTAATTTGTATTGAGGGTTTGTTTGGCTAATACCGATATTACCGTTATTGAATATTGTTAATCTTTCTGAACCTGCCGTATTAATGATAAATTTATCAACGTCTGGGAATCCGAATTTTGTATCTGTATCACCGGTGTGTGTGATATAATCTGCTATGTCTCCGTTAAATCCACTATTTGAAAGATCTGTTCCCCATGTTAATTCACCGGACGCATTTATTTTTAGAACTAAACCATCATAACTACTCCCGGGTATGGATAACTTTGTAAATGAACCTCCTCCATTTGCACCTATTAATAGATCGCTTTTAGCGACCGATGAAATACTAGACCCTGTTCCTCCATCATCTGTACTTAATATACCTGTTATTGATGAATCGTCTAATTTAAGTGCAAGCTTACCACTTTCTATAGCTAAACCACCGTTTGATTTGGTGTCTATGGATAACGAATGTGCTACGGTTTCACCGGATGTTGTACCTGTACTTGCAATACCATCACCTCCCGTAATTGTGGAAACGTAATCTCCGGACGTTTCTGTACCTAAAGCGACGTCACCCGTTCGAACGGTTTGACCTTCTACGGCTATGACACCTGGATTTATTCTTGTGATCGTTGTATCCGACGCATGACCTATATTAACTCCAGTGAACTGTGGTGAATCCCCTGTTCCTAACCCAAGAGCTGTTGCAGCTGCAGTTGCAGTTGCCTGACCCGTCCCACCTCTCGCTAATGGAACTGTCCCAGACGTAAGGTTAGATGCGTTAAGTGTAGTGAGACCTGAACCTTGACCGGAAAATGTAGAACCTGATATTGCACCCGAGGCAGTTATACCACCGGCTGTTTGTAAAGATGTTGAACCTGTATTTGTAATAATGATTTCGTTTGTTGTTTGATTATCTTGATTCGTAACTTGTTGTAGATTTCCAACTGCTCCTCCCGAACCTGATATACCTGTTAAGGCGCTTCCATCGCCCCTAAATTTGGCACCGGATTGGAGTACTATATCTAATGTAGCTACGTTACTGTTTTCTAGAGCTTCCTGAAGTGTGGATGCAGATCCACCTGAGCCTCTATATTTTTGGACGTTACGACCAGTGTCACAACAACCAGGCATTCTTACAAATACACATGATTAAAATTTAGATGTTAATGAAACATTGACCTTTTTTAAAAAAATTTTCTTCTTCCTTTACCTTATTTGATTTTGGTATGTTAAATCCACCCTGTTTATATACTTTAAGGCGTTTATTATACATGGCATGACATATCGACCATTGATCGAAAATATCGTAAATGTGTGGGTTGTTCTTTTTTCCATGCGTTTCGCGCATGATTCGACCTATAGATTGAACAATATCGGATTTTGGTGTCGCTAATATAACGGTATCGAGTGTGGGTATATCGAGACCTTCGTGTGCTTGACTAAACGTTGCAAAAATGATTTTCTTTTTACTTGATTCTGTTAAGTCAGCTTCTTTCATACCACCCATGTAAAGACCGGACGTTTTCTTAAAACTTTGGTGGAGTACTTCACAGTGGTGTCGTCGATCACTTAGTACTAAAACTTGGCGCGTTGTTTTTGATATATCTTTTATGAGTTTTAGAATAACAACGTTTCGTTCTCTATCTTCGGTGAGTTCTGTGATTAAGGTCGCGAGTGATAATTTGCCGAAACGCGTACACGGAGGTGGGTCGTTAAATCTTTGGCATGTATATTCTATAGGAAAAACCTCGACCTGTTGTTGATTTTCGCGTTCGATAGAAAAGAATGTTGGTCCCATAAACCAGTGTAAAACCTTCGTGAGTCCATCTTTACGTGTTGGTGTGGCCGATAAACCAAAGACGTGTTTAGGACACATTTTGAATAGAGATTGTGAGAATACCTTAGCGCAAATATGGTGTGCTTCATCTACTATTAACGTTCCTATAGTATCGAAATCGTTAAACGAGTATTCTTTTAGTGAGAGGGATTGGAGCATGGCAATGATAAAATCACATTCGATTTCTTTCTTATCTTGTTGTACTATTCCTATAGATGCACCGGGACAAAATTGTTGGATCCTTTCTTTCCACTGGTTTGCTAAAAATTCTTTATGGACAACAATCATGGTTCGATAACCCAATTTACACGCTATCGCCAAAGCAACGGTTGTTTTGCCAAAACCACAAGGAAGTGAGAGAACGCCGTGTCCTGCTTTAAGTGCCGCCGCCATAGCATCGTTTTGATGTGTTTCGTCACGTAGTTTTCCATTAAACTTAGTTGATATTTTAACTGGTTCAGGTCGACGATCTTCTTTCGGTGGTCCGAATTTATCTTCGCCGTAGTATCGGGGAACACATAACCCTGATTTAGCTTTTCTGAATACCTTAAAGGGAGGCGGAGGAAACCCAAACTCTGTATTAACTACAGCACGAACCGTGAGTTGATTTTTGATTTCTTGTGTCTCACCTGTGAGATATCCTGAACGTGTAAGACTCATTTATTATTAATCGTTTTTAAACTTTATATACTTCAATATCCACGAGTATCCGCTATGTTCGTGAGCGTTCCAAACACCATTAAATTGGAGTTCAGTTTGGACGGTATCCCCCTTTTTTAATGACTGGACTGGTGTGTCACCATCGACGTTACACATAACGCGTCTGTACCTAAACGGTACCTTTACTTTTAAAACGTTACCTTCGAGTGGATTGTCGAGTTTATTTTGAAAAAGTATGGCACTCGATTTATTTTCGTGTAGTGCGCTTATATAATCCCTAACTGTATCTGATACGGTAATTCTTAGGTACTTTTTTTCGTTATATTCGTACATAGGTTCGTACACAGTTGCTTTTACGGGGAATGTCATTTAATAATGAATGGTTTTAAATCTATAAGTATTTTTTTTTATAAGTAATATTAAGATGGCGCTATGTTTGTCGACAAAAATGCCCATAAAAATACCATCCAAACAGAAGTCTAGGACATGGAAGTTTGCGGGTGAATTTTTATTAAGGAAACAATTTCAACAGGATCAGGTAAAGTTCGGTAAGTGGACGAGGGATCAGATTATCGAACTTGGACCTACTTTTGTTAAGATAGGTCAAATAGCCTCGTCGCGAGTTGATTTGTATCCATTGGAGTTTACACAACAACTTGAATCTTTACAGGATAATGTACCTCCCATCGATAAAAACGTTGTTCGATTAATGGTTAGAAAACATTTAAACAGTAACGTATTTACATATTTTGATTATGAACCGTTTAAATCGGCAAGTATAGGACAGGTACACAGGGCAAAATTATCGACGGGCGAAGAAGTTGTTGTAAAACTTAAGCGACCGAACATATACAATATAATGAAAAATGATACCGATACCATTAGAGAGATCGTTGAGTTCCTCGAAAAAATGGGTGTAGATACAGGTACAAATACAGGTTACGTTCTCGATGAATCTATTGATTTTTTATTAGCGGAATCGGATTATAAAAAGGAAATAGATAATGCAAAAAATTTCAAAAAAAAGATGAAAAAGATAAAATGGATGAAAGTTCCTAAAGTATTCGAAGACTTATCTACAGAGAACATGATTGTTATGGAATACGTTCTTTCGGAAAAACTCGATAGTATAAGTGATTTGCGTGTAAATAAGAAGAAAGTGTGTGAAGCTCTTCTTAATTCGTATGTTATTCAAACAATGGATAAGGGCTTTTTTCACGCGGATCCTCACCCGGGTAATTTAGGATTTTCAGGTAATGGTAGGCTTGTTTTTTACGATTTTGGTCTCGTTATAGATATTTCTGATGAAATGAAAGAAGGATTTAAGGAAATGTTTTTGCACATAATAAATAAGGATACTAAAGGTATTGTTGATGTACTCATACGCTTGAAAGTTATTTTACCGACGACGAAAGATATGAGTGATATTGAACTTTTTTTTAAAACGACACTTAATTATCTCGAAACTTTAGACGGTACAAATCTTAAGGAGGAAATATTGAGTGACGATACTTTACTTAAACTTGCTCAAGAAAAACCGTTTGTTATCCCAACGTCTTTTGTATATCTTGCAAAAACGTTTTCGACTATAGAAGGGACATGTGTAAAGCTCGATCCGAATTTTACATATATAGAGTACCTTGAACCTATATTAAGAGATCAGGTTTCGGATGTTATAGATCTAGGAGGAATGTTTTCAACCGCAACAGAAATGCCGAATCGCGTAAAGAATATAAGTACAGCGGTTTTGGGTATGGAAAAGTCTAGGGCGTCTATGAAACGTTCTTTAGATAAAACGAGACGAGAAATGAGGTACGTGCAATACAGTGTTTTATCGGCTGTATTTGCAGGTAACTTGTTAGAACAATACAAGGAGGTATCAATTTTCCTGACACTGTTGAGTTTGGATTTAGCATTTAGGGCTTTTCGTAAAAATCAATAGCTGTAGTTTCTGTAGATGGTGCGTTTTTACACTGTTTTTGTTCGGAAAAGAACTCCTTGTGTTTTTCAAATAAGTTTTTGGTACGTTCAATCTCATCTTGGGAAATTTCCTTTAATTTATCTTTTACATTATCAACCTGCTCCTGTCTCTGTTTACGAAGCTTTTTACCAAACTTCTTAAATTTTTTTTGCGTTGATTCAAAATTTGTCGCGACTGTGGAAAGTGAAAACATTGTTTTACTTATTATTACTGGATATTTTTAATCCGAGTAGTATTAATTTTTCCTGAAATTCTCTTCTTTCACCAACTGAATCTATTGGAGTTCCATTGGCGATAGCTTCTATTTCGGGTCCAGATAACTGAATTGAGTTCATTCTAAAATCCATGAATGCTTTCATGGTTACGGGTACGAGTGGTTTAACGAGTTCGTAAATAGCATCGGCATATTCTCTAATTTCTTTTTGGGCACCAAGTTCCATTCTGAGACGGAGGTAGTGCATGAGATTATGTAGATCTATTTTCCAATAAAATTCTGTGTATGTGGATTGTGTAAGGGTACCTCTCGCTTGTTCCCTACAACACCCATCTTCGAGTAATTTTTTATAGAGGTCGTACGTGTTATCGAAGTGTTTGTTAAATGTTTCGGCGTTTTCATCGGGGAGTTCTATATTTCCTTCGGAACCTTGGTGGTTTATTTTAGATTGACCACGTAAAGTTTCTGGTTTATAGTAATCGTCTTTAACGACGGAGTATCTTGCAGAGTATTCATTTACACTTGCCATTCTATGACGTAAATGTTGGCGCGCTATATACATAGGCATTTTAATATGAAACTTAAATTCGACCATTTCAAAGGGTGTGTTATGCCAATGTCTCATTAGATATCGGATAAGACCCGCGTCACCTCGAGCAGTTTTAGTTCCTTCTCCATAAGATACGCGCGCGGCTTGAACAATAGCCGCGTCGAGATTTTCGCGAGGCATATGATCAATGAGTTTAACAAATCCATGGTCGAGTACTTTTTTCTCCATTTAATGTAAATACAAATAAAATCTTTAAGATGTTAAATGATGAAGATATTCGAAAAAAAATCACCCAACTTCGTAAGAGTGATGGTAAAATATATGCACCACTCAAATATTTCAGGGGGTTGAGTTCTCTTAAAAATGTCGAAACGAGATATAAAAAGATGTTGAAAAAAGATTACAAACCTTTTAAAACTGATAAAAAGGCTGAAACGAGAACGTCGAGTTATACATTAAAGTTTCGTAAAAAGTATCCGGGTGTAACGAAACTCAAAGATATATCTAAAGTGACAGGTATACCTTTAAAAACTTTAAAAACAGTGTACGATCGTGGTTTAGCCGCATGGCGAACGGGACACCGTCCAGGTGCGAGTCCACAAGCATGGGCATACGCGCGCGTACACAGTTTTGTTGTTAAGGGAAAAACGTATTATACGGCTGATAAGAATCTACGTTAAACACATTCATTTAAAAAAGAAAAACTATTGTATAAATATAACTCATATGCCGTGTTTTAAATGTAAAAAGAAAGGGATACCGATCGAATGTAAATATTGTAATTTAGGTTTTTGTTCGAGGTGTATAGTTCTTGAAACACATGACTGTAAGGGTATAGAATTAAAGAAAAAAAAAGAACTAAAGGAATTGGATAAACGACTCGAGTTTAAAACAGAAAAGAAATTTGGCATGGTATAAACCTAAGTTGTTATATAAATCTGTAAATAGATAAAATAAAAAAATGAAATCTATTTACAGAACTTGTATTGACGGCGAACTCGACGAATTAAAAAAACGTCGTAATGAAATCGACGAAATAATTGAAGACATACCTAACGATGGCGATGATTTGAGAGAAGATGAAGACGATTTAAGTTTTGCTGCGTCATATTGTAAAGATCACGATACGGGTTTAGAAACATTTAAGTATTTATACGAAGAGTGTGGGTATCCTAGACATTGTGTACATTACGCTATGGTCGGGGCGGCCGTATCAAGAAATGCAAAACTTATCAATTACATATACAATGACATCGATGAACATGAAAAAGCGGATTTTATAGGTGATCTAGAAGATCAACTTGCGATGTCGGACCATCCTAATCCAAATGTATTCATTGAATATGCCTTGTTAGAATTAAACAATTAAGGATATTAATTAAGCTCTGCGATCATATCGGTTAAACACTTATAGTACCTTTTAACGTCTTTCATGAACCGTTTATTGGTCGTAAGATCTTCCCCGGTTTTCTTATTCTTATAAATGTACGCTAAATTTGATTTTGAGTACTTAGTTCGTTTTTGGTTTTCATTAGGTTTTCTAGGTACGAGTTTTTTACTCTTTTTAGACACGCTTTGAATAGGTTCGATGCGTTTCGTAAAACTAATAGCTTGCATGACCGTATCGGCGAGATCGTCTTTCTTTTTGGATGCGTTAAATATTGGTATCCAATGTGCGTTATTTATATTACTCCATATGAAACGTTCGCACCGTTCTATAGATGCTTTTTTACGCTTATTATACATGGCTTTACCGGGACCCGCGAAGTCGGGTATTTTGAAACGCGCATCGTAAATTATCGTTTCGGCCCTTGGGTTACGAATAATGAAATAGGCGTGGAGGAAGTGTTCGACTATTTTCATTTTCCGGTTTTTATCCGGTTGTTTTTCTATGAGAATTGTATCTGCTTTTAAAATCCATGGTCTTTCATCCAAGTGATCGCGTAAAGAAACGAATAACCCGTCTTTATGTTCAGGCGGTACGCCGGAAACGTCCCACTGAACTATGAGGTTTGAAGTTTCTTCGAGCATACACATGGCAAGATTACGTATGCCAACATCTATACTCAGAATCATTAACTTAAAGGAATTCCATTTCTTTAACTAATAAAAATATTGTAATACTATAAATGCAATTGAACAAAAACGGAAAAAGAATAAGTTACGGAATCTTAGTGGTCGTTTTTGGCTTACTTTTATTGAGACTAACAGAAAAACAAATAGAAAAGTATAGACGAAAATAATAATATCGTATTTTCATCCATTTACACGTATGAGTGAATGTATAAAAATATTAAAATTAACGTTTTCTAATCTTAAACTCTGTATCGTATTTATCCGGTATATTGTATTGTTCAAATACTAAACTTATTCTTTTCTCGGTATGATCATCACAAAAATATGGGGTAACGAAATGGTACATGTCACCTCTAAATGTTAGTTTTCTACCTTCTTTCGGTTTATACGGTGATTTAAATTTTTGTTTATGTTTTGAACCAAATGGAGATAAAAATAATTCACCACCTTCATAGTCTTTGGGTAAGCTCACGTATATTACAGTTGTACATACGGGTAGTATTTTCCTTCCTAACCAATCACGCATTTCAATACTATCGTCATAATGACCGTCTATGGCTTTATTTTGATTCGTGTTATGAGAATTAGATATTATAGCCGTATTAACAATATACGCATTCGTCCCGGGTTGTTTTATTTTTTCGAATATTTCATAAATTTTTTCTAAATTATTTTTGAAAAACATTTTCTTGGAATTTTCACTCGTATTAAAGTGTATAATGTCACACCATTTCCATTCTCGGTTTAGTAGTTTATTGTTCTGTATATACTCTTTTAATTCTTTACATTCTTTTGGTGATAAAAAATCGTCTTTGGTATCAATAAGGGGTAAGTTATGTGGGTGTGTTCTTTTTAATGCTACGTAATCTATCAATTCGATGTATTGATTAATGATACATATACTTATTATTATTGCAAATATATAATATAGTGTTTTCTTCATATATTATATATAGGTAATTTAAATGTTTATTGACCTTGGATTACTTTCATTATGTTATCTATATCTTCTTGGGATATATCTCGTTCTTTAACCTTTTTTTCTACTTCTGGATCTACATGTTTTTTTAACTCGGCTGAAAGTTCTTTTTCTGGTTCTTCTTTTTTAGACTCGTAAAATTCCTTTGCGTCTCGAAACAATAATACAACAATAACTAAGACCAAAGCATAAATTATAATTTTATTATGTTTTTTATTCCACATATCTATTATGTATTAATTATACATTTTTTTTATCCCATTAAAATAAGTAGGAGCATGCACGACGACGAGGATAATACAACTGCTCCAGTTGCTCCACCAGTTACCATCATCTTCTTTTTTTCTTGATTTTGTTCGTATTCCAGAATTTCTTTTTCACTCGCACGTTTTTGATCCTCTTCACGTTCGAGCTTGCGAAGTCTTTCTGTCTCGGCTTTTGCTATGGCAGCATTTTTATCTTTTCTTTCCTGTATTAATCGATTCTCTTCTGCTATTCTAGCATCATTTTTGGCCTTTTCTCTTTTAGCATGTTCTCCTTTGAAGTCTATTCCACAACTTTGTACGGCTTGTAATCCGTCAAACGCCTTTACATTTTCCAGGTTCATGACTTGATTACACACGTTCATTGTTTTTGCACACGAGGTAGCAGCAGTTAGTGGTGTATAAACATCTCCTTGACATATACCCGGTTGAATACAATCGGCGTGTCCAAAATCGTCTTCTGAGAGTAAATTATTTTTGGATTTTTTCATCAAATCCCCTAATTCTTTTACTCGATCGTTTATTTCTTTACACCCGGACCAATGTTTGTTTTCTCTACACCTTTTTAAAAACCCACTATCTGCGACGTTAATACATCTACACTTTGGATCTTTTCTCCCTTCATTTGTACCACAGTATTCTCTCGCTTTTTGCTTTCCTAATGCTTCATTTTGTTTGCTTGATAATATATCAAAACACGTTCCTTCTGGTCCAATATTAACGGGTAATTTTTCTTTTTTCATACAAAATCCGGTACCTATATTACCAGCTTTCATTGCACCACCAAATAGAAGTTGATCTCTCATATTTTTCTTGTTGTTATTCCCATCTCTAGCATTTATAGAATTGGCGTGTGAGCTGTTAGCTTGTATCCAGCTATGTACTTTATTATCTGGAACTGTACATCTAAATCCCATATCTCCATCAAACCCATTTTTATTATTAAAATATAATTTTGAGTCTCCTACGCCTTTACACGGGTGGGCACCTCCTCCATTACTATCCCATCTTATATAATCGTTTTTATTATGGTGATGAGTATATGCACCAGGTCTCTTCTGATTGCCATTACTATCATATTTTACATGAACGCAGTGGTATCTTTTCCTTCCACGACTTCCTTTGTGTCTTCTATAAATACTTTCATTATGATCTGTTTGATGTCCGTGTGAATGACAATGACCATTACTGGTATCATCATTTCTATTCCCATGGGGTTCGAACCATGCTGATGCATAAACGTATGGCATTTTATTAATTTATATAAATATTTTTTTCTGGTGGTATTGTAGATATGTTTCCAATAATTATTATTTTAGTAATATTGGTAATATACATTTTTATAAGAATACGAAAAAGTAAAAATCCACTTGAAAAAAGGAATGTTCTTACACGAGAAGATTGTGAAAATCTTATACGCACAGCTAATAAATATAAATTTGTTAATGACCATTTAGATACAATAGACGGTCAGCCTGAATACCAGATTGACGTTTTTAGAGATAATGTGGTTTCTAATAAAGACTTATATGATATGTGTATGGATCTATATAATACAAAGTTACCACGTTGTCCTAAAAATCTTGATTTGGATTATATATTTATAAGAAGGTATACTCCTGGTGAAAGAACAGGTGTTCCTATACATTTTGATAGTACAAAAATTACTTATAGCATACTTTTATCGGATACAAAAGATTTTGAAGGTGGTAAAATATATGCATTTGATGAAAAGACATCTAAAAAATTTGATCGTGAAGGCCTCGATTTTATGAATAATAAACAAAGAGGTCAATATATGGACGGACGCGAATTACCTGTTATAGAGGATTATGAACAAGGTGACGCATTGATTTTCGAAGGTCAGAAATTGTTCCATGGGATAACACCCGTAACCGATGGCGAAAGATACATAGTAACTTATTTCTTTGAATAATATAGATATGTATTTAATTATATTTATTGTACTCGTTATACTAATTTATATATACATAAACCAGGAACACCATAAAGTTCATCCATACGGGTACCCGTACTTAATCGAAAAGGACGATTTTTTGAGTGAAACTACTTGTGAGCAAATAAGTAAAAAACTTTTAGAGTCTTCTTATACTGTTAAAGATCAAGGTTTTTCGGTATATTTTGATGATGCTCCCGATGTAGAAGAAAATTTTATTAAACACGATTTAAAGTGTATATACGACATTTTTAAAAGTGTTCGGGAACCAAAAACAAATTCATACGTTTGTAATGTAATGCTTGTTCCGGTATGTAATGATGATTCCGATAAAGAGGTTTCGGTCGGGGGACACTACGATGGTTCTGCAGAAGTAACTGATATTTTTGGTAAATATTACATGCCATTGTGTACGTCTGTAGTGTATTTACAAGTTCCAAAATCGTTTACGGGTGGAGAACTTTTTTTAAAAAAACACGAACACGATGGTATTTATAAAGAAATTCCACCAAAACCTGGGAAATATGTTCGTTTTAGAGGTGATATGTTTCACGGTGTTAATAGAATATACAGTAATGATAAAACATATCGCCTTAGTATTGTATTTGAACAATATATAATACCGGTAAAAAAACCTAAATTTGTTGTACAAGACATTTTTACGGAATGGGAATACGACGAAACGACGGGTACTTATAATTATCTATAAATGTTTCCGGCTACTGTTATACGTGTATTATCGGAGAGATGTTTATCTACACCGTGTAGCATGAACGGTGGGAATATGATTATTTCACCTTCAGATATGTCGAGTTTCATTCTTTCTTTGAATGCTGGTCTTATACCTGTAAATTCTTCATACATGTTAGGTGCTGGAGATGGATTATAAAAATAAAACTGTGCATCCTTTTCTGGATCATATTTTACAAAATATGCAAAACTAAATAAAGGTGTTTTGTCACCTTCGTTCATGTGATAATGAACATCTTGGTGATCATTCTTGGTATATACATTTATCCAATAATCAGGACACTCTTCTGTGCATGATACATTTGAACACCCTTTAAGAGTCATTTTTGAAGATGGTATGTTAATATCTTTTGAAAACTTTTCATAAATAATATTCTTCAATTCTTTATGAAAATTGGGCATAGTAATAATTTCACGTGAAGCCGCTGTTGATTTACAAGATGCATTCCAATCTTCTGACATATCGTCGAGTGTTTGTTTATTTGCATTTTGTAATATTTCTTCACGAATTTTACGTTGGTTTTCGAATTTATATTTAAATGTTGGAAATCCCCAAACTTGTATTTCTTCCATTGTATTAAATTATAATAGTATTTTAACTAAATTTATTTATCGCTTGTTGTTTTTTATTGTCTTCTACTTTCATTTTTTCTACTTTTTTCATACCGAGTAAAATAATTACAATAATTAATGCGAGTATTATGTATTGATCTTTCATTTATTATTAGGATGGAAAATAATTGTCGATAAATTTAAATAGACTGTCAAAATCCTGTTTTAATGCAAATGCATACGCCATTGATATAGCTTCTTTATCATCTGTCATTGCAGACATTTTTTCCTTAAATACATCAGCATCAAAGTTCTTATCATCGAGATACCTGATTAAGTTATCTTTCTCTTGGTTATAGTTTTCTGTGTGTTTATTGTATCTACACATACATATAAAAATTACTAATAGAGCCACTATTATTAAAAAAAGTGTAAGCTTATCCATCGTTTAAACTGTACTGATATTTTTTTACAAAGACTCTATTAAATCCAAAAGGTCATCTCTATTTTGTGCTGTAGCATAATCATACGCCTGTTCTATTTTTTCTTCGTCATCTGTGAGTCGGCTTGTTCTTTTCATAACTTCTATACCGACTAATTCTCCTTCCTTTTCCTGTATATAATTGATAAGATCTTCTTTGACTTTCCATGTATTATATTCTTCTGTTTTGTTACAACTTCTCATAAATGTTACGACGACCAGTATAGAAATAATTGTGATTATTAACAGGGCAGCGTGTTGCTTTTTTATTTTTGGTATTTTAACCATTGTATATTTAGTATGTTCTGAGATTTTTTTTCTATGTAGTTATTAATATAAAAATGGGGTGGCCTTTTTCTAAAAATAAATCCAAAAAGGAAACGAAGATTGAAAATACAACTATCAATGAAACTACATTTGAAGCGTTGAACAGAAGTGTAAACGCTACAAATTCTACGGTTATTTCTGAACAAAATCTTAGTATTAACGGAGCGACATTTATATGTAAGGAACCACAAATCAAACAAATTGCTAATTTGGATGTTAAGGTTTTGTCGAAGTTTGAGGGTAAAGATAGTGCTAATCTTGTGGACGATATAATGAATAAGATGGACGGTGAGATTGATGATTCTATGGATCAAGTTTCTGGTATGTTGAGTATCGGTGGGGGTAACGAGAATAATCAGAAAACGGAGGTTAAGAATTCTATTAGGAATACCCTCAAAAAGAGTATTACAAACGAAACTATTAATACAATGGCCTCTAAAGTTGTAGCAAACCAAAGGTTGAATATGTCAAACTTGATCGTCGATCCATGTGGGATGTACGCTGGTATAAAGGTTGCAGAAAAGCTAATGGCGGACGGTAAAATGACCTTTGCGGAGTTTAGAGAAGCAACCAAAGAACCGTGTGATGCATATTGTGGATCAATTACTCAGGATGTTCAGATAAAATTTGTTGCTGAACAACTCGGTAGTAAAATTAATGAATCCGTGGCTCAAAATAAAACGGTCCAAGATATAAAGGCTAAACTGGCGTCTCACACAAGTCAGAAAACAAAGGGTGTTGGTGATGTTGCTAAAGATGTTGGTGAAGGTATTGGCGAAGCCGGTCGAGGTGTTGGTGAAGGTATTGGGAGTGCGGGTGAAGGTATTGGAGCTGGAATTGGGAATGCGATGGGTGGTATGATGATGCCCTTTATTGTTTCTGGTATAGCTTGTGTTATTTGTATGATGGTATTTGCATTCATGTTCAAATCAAAACCTGGTGATACTAAAAACCTAGTGAAAATGGGGATGTCGAAGATGCCTGCGAAGATGCCTGCGAAGATGCCTGCGAAGTAAAAATTTTATTTATATAACTTAAAGAAAAAAAGTAACTGTAAGTTATATGAATGTGGTGTTGGTGGTGTTGTCATACGTTCGAAAGTACGCCCTTAAGCATGCCTTATAAACACGATGAACGGCGTAATAAGTTTTATACGTCGGGTAATTTTTGTTCGTGGAGTTGCATGAAAACATACGTAATTGATAAATATGGGTGTAATAGAGGGGGTCTAATATGTGGAAATATGGTCATGATGCGTCGTAAGATTTTTGATAAGATAGGAACTATACAAAAAGCGCCACACCGTCAAAAACTTAACGTTTTTGGGGGGTCTATGACAATAGAAGAGTTTAGAGAAAACCATGTTATAGATGAGGAACCACCTAAGGAAATAGAAACCGAACCTGTTCCCAATATAGTTATACCTATAATATTTAATAACCAACAAAAACTAAAGGATATTAAGAGTTCGACGGGTAAAAACGAGACATTGCGTTTAAAAAGAGAAAAGCCTCTTAAACGTAACGAGAATAATTTAGAATCGGTATTAGGACTAGTCATTAAGACCAAAACGTAATACACGTTTTTGTCTGTTAGTCGGTTGTGATTTAGGAAGGTGTATTGATTTACACGAGTGTATCCATTCGTTACCATCGTATGCGATCCATTTTAAATTGTATTTATCCATTACCTTTCTACATAGAACACACGGTAGTGATATTCCGTCACCATAACTGGTTTTACGGTGTATCACTAAAGCCCCACATTTTCGATTTACCCACGATTTAAATTGGTGGTTTTTGTACCCCTTTTTTAAAAAATCGTGTTTTAAATTTCGTATGAGACGTCTTTCGGCGCAACATATGTTATCACTTTTTACTTCGGTTCGTAATTTGGTCGCATAAGTTGTCACGACGTGGTATGACATTTATTTATACGAGCGAATTATTTTTAATATCGTTACAATTATTACACGTAGAACCATAATATACAAAGGAGCAACATTCACACTCGTTTAGAACGCGTATTTTCTGTTTTGAGCGTTTATTCTGTGAATACAAAACGAGATCTCTTACGGTATAAATTCCGTATATGACCATTGTTTCTAAATTAGGGAATTTCATATGTAAATATTTTACGTTTAGAAACTTTATGTTTATTTACCTAAACACGGGAATAGTTTTTTACACCCAGCACTTGTTTTTAACATAAGTGCAAGACTATCGATTGCAGGTGGGACCAACATTTTGAGATTTCTTTCGAATTCTGTATCTGTTTCACCTTCATCAATTTCGGAAATTACGGAATTTACAACCTCTATGACGAGTGCTCTTTTATCCGGACCTCTGAGCGTTTTGAGTTGTTGTGCTTCTAACATGATCGTAGAAACGAGTGGGAAGATCGTATCCTTATTGATACCACTTTTTTTGTACCTATTTGTGATTCCAGTCAGTCGTTTCATGAAAAGTTTAGATTGTTTTGAGGAACTATCGAAATCCTGGATAACATTGACTGCTGCTGATGAGTTTGTTGCTGACATTTTATATACATACATGAATTATTTTCTTTAATTAATGTAAATGAAATTGGATACAGACGATAAAATTGCGTTTATTGCCATTGTCATAGGTTTAGCACAGATGATGATGCACTTCAACCGTGTATATAATGCTGACGATTTATCATATTATAGTATTCAATATGTGGTTGCGGGTATATCAGCTAGCTTACTTTGGATAATTTATCAGTACAGAAAGGGTGCAAACTTTTCGGTTTTATATTCTACGGCGGGTTTGCTTTTAGGTATGTACACTTTACAAAGGGTATTAAAGGAGAGAAAGGATAAAAAACTAGAATAAAATGCATTCTATTAGTTTAAATCGAACACACATTTCACACGTTCGACCGAAATTGAGGAAACGTTCGGTTAGAACTATTGTACATGCGTCAAATAAAGAAAAAACGGGGTTTAATTTGAAATATGCCGAGGCCGTTAACGGGCGTGCGGCTATGTATGGAACTATCTTAGGTACGCTTAATTGGGGACTTACGGGTCTAAACGTTATTGAACAGACTCATTTTATGCCACTTGCTATTCTAGGATGTGGTACTTCTTTGATAGCTATAGGAACATTGACGGATGCAGTTCAACAGTTATCAGAGGAGGAGTTTGATAAATTTGCGACGATTAATACGGGTCGTGTTTCGATGGTTTTATTTGCCGGTTTAGTGGCTGCGGCTGTTGCCGGAGTTTAGAGTCTAATAGAGGCATGTTTGTATTTTTCATTATATATGCAGTAAATTTTATCATTTTTACTTTATCTTCTAAGGTAAATGTTCCTGCTCCACGCATCACGTGGGCCAAGAGCATTAACATTACATGTATGGATTCGTGTATTTCCAACATTATTGCATTTTTCTAGCCATTGCGGCCATACCTTTACTACCCGCTGCCGACGCTTGTCTGCCCATTGTTGCGGCACCTGCAGCTCCAGCTCTGAGTGCTTTTCCACCAGCTGTGTCACTTTTCATGGTAAAGTACCCACCCGCAAGGAATAAGATAAGCCAGAAAACGAGTGCGACGATGGCAAAGTTCTTTTCGTCTTTCTTCACACCATCTTTACAGTCTGGTTGGTTCATGATTTGAATAGCCATTGCTGAACTTGCGATACCCATGATAGCGTAAATGATAGTAAATACACCACCTTCGTTCTTTACAAATTTCGTGAGTAAAAAGACGATAGGGATAGCGATGGCAACCGCCATTGTGTGACTCATAAAATTTTTGAGGTTGGTGAATTTTTGACTACCCTGGATACCTTCACACTTGTTATAAGTTTGAATACCGAGGGATGTCACGGCGATATAGATTACACCGAGGATGATGGTAACCATAATTTGTGGATAACCAAGTTCCATTTCGATTTTTCCTTCTTTAAATTTTTTGACCGCGGCTGCCACTTTTGGATCGGCAGCTTCGAGAGTTTGTTGCATTGGCATTCCAGCTGTTGAGGGGTATGGTTGTACAACTGACATATTTACATTAGGTTCAGATTTTATTACTGACTGAGGGTGTTGTATTGGCATTTCAGAGGTTGATGGATATGGTTCGATACCTGCTGCTGCCATAGCTTGTTTTTTCATACCTTGAGCTTGACCAACTGCATTTTGAGCTTTTCTTTTCATACCCTGTACCTGACCCTGTGCTTGATTTACCTGACTTTGAATCTTAGCTGCAGCAGCTTGTCCCTGGGCTACTTTGCTTTGAACTTTAGCAGCAGTAGCTTGTCCTTTGGATACAGCAGCTTGTGTCTTAGCTTGAGCCGCGGCAACTCTTGCCTTGGCTGCTTTCGCTTTTTTCATCATTTTCACTGCCTTCATATTTGTTTGACTTATTATAGGGAAAGAAAATTAACAAGATCCTGCCTGGTCTTTTTTTGTTTCCATCCTAGAGATTTTAGTTTTTCTGATGATATGTAGTATCGACTATCGTTAAATGGTCGATCGTCTATGTATGTTATCCAATTTTCGTATTTTTCTGTTTTCTTTATTGTTTTTATCATAAGTTTTGTAACATCCATAACTGATATTTCGTCATCTGATGCGATGTTATATATTTCACCTGGTTCCCCTTTTTTCCAAACAATTTCGACTGCACTTACGACATCTTCCACGTGCATGAAAGCTCTTTTTATTTCGGCACTTTTGGTACCGTGTATCGTACACATGGCACCGTTACGTAATGCATTTTTGAATTTTGGTATGAGTTTTTCTGGGTATTGGTTAGGGCCATAGACGTTATTACATCGTATCGTTTTGATGTTCATTTTATACGAATCTATGTATGATTGAACTATCATTTCAGCAGCTGCTTTTGATGCGGAGTACGGGTTTGTTGGTTTTAAAACTCCTGTATGTTCTGAAAATGGTACGTCTGATGTACATTCACCGTATACTTCGTCTGTACTAAAATGTATAAATTCTACATTTGGTTTAAGTTCTCTAAATTTATCTAAAAGAACGTGTGTTCCGTATGCATTATTTAAGGTAAAACTTTTTGGATCATTGAACGAGTTATCGACGTGACTTTGTGCGGCGAAGTGGAAAACCGTGTCAAAATCGTATTTATTGATTAGAGAATCAATTAACTTTTCGTTACATATATTACCTTCTATTAAGGTTGCTGTATTTTGTTTTACGTTATGTATATTGGAACAGTAGTCGAGTTTATCTAAATTTATGAATTGAATTTCGGGGTATTTTTCTTTCATAATGTTTAAAAAATTAGATGCTATGAAACCACAACCCCCCGTAACTAAAATAGTAGTCATTTATTTATCTTTTGCAAAATTTTTAAGTAAATTACACACGCGATCGACATCGTCGAGTGTCATACCATGATGTGCGCCTACTAAAAATCCGTTACGCATAATTTTATCTGAATTCAAAAAGTCCTGTTTGAATTCTCTAAATGCGGGGTGTCTTGTAATGTTTCCTGCAAATGTTACGCGTGTTTGAACATTGTTTTCTTCTAGGTATTTTATAACACCGAGTCGGTCATTGCACTGAAGTGGCATAGCGAGCCAATTTGGTTTTTTAGAATCGTCTGGTAATGTATAATAATTACACGTTTTGAGATTCTCTGTGTATCTTTCAATTAAAGTTCGGCGTAATCGTAAGAACCCTTCGAGTTTATCGAGTTGTACGAGTCCAAATGCGGCGTTCATTTCACATGCTTTTAAATGATACCCAGCAACACCATATAGAAACTTCCAATCGTATGGTATGCCGTCCACTGAATGGTTAAACCTTTCTGAAGGTTCTTCGACGTTATCACCTATACGTCCCCAATCACGGAACATAAGTGCGCGTTTATATTGTTCTATATCATTGAACATAACCATACCACCTATTCCACCTGCTGTAATAACATGACTCGCGTAGAAACTTGTCGTGCTTATATCCGTACACTTGTTTTGGGTAATTGTATCGGCTGAGTCTTCAAGTATTGGTATGTTTGGGTACATATTACGTATATCTTTCCAATCCGGAACGTTTCCTATAAGATTTGGTAAAAGTATGCATTTAGTTCTGTTTGTTATTGCAGATACTATATGAGCCATAGATGGAACATACGTGTTTAATTCGACATCACAAAATTTAGGTATGAGTCCGAGTTGTAAAATGGGTGCTACTGTGGTTGCAAATCCACATGCAGGTGTAAGTACTTCTGAACCTTTGGGAAGATCGAGTGCGGCAAGTGCGAGTAAAATGGCACTACTTCCCGAATTTACAAACAGTCCCATACGTTTTCCGAAAAGTAATGATGTACGTTTTTCGAATTCTTCTGTGCGTTTTCCAAAACCGGCTAACCAACCATCTCTGAGACATTCTTCTACTGCCTTTATTTCTTCTTCTCCATATGATTCAAATTTATTAGGGGCGTACCAAACTTTATTGGTCATTGTATAATAAATTAGAGTCATTTATTCTTTATACCCATCCCAAGTTCTTTTTGGGTGGTACTTGAACTATCATATCATGTTCAAAATCAATGTAAGGTGTCATATTTTCTAAAGAATTTCCAAATTCAACCTTTGGGTAAATTTTTTGTGTTTCTGGGATAGGAACATCGGTTAATGTTTTTACGTTATAAGCTTCAGCTATTTTTACAAAATTAACTTCATCTCCAAATACTTCCGCTTTATCCGTTGCTACGTATTTTGAGTTAAAATAACTGTCTTGAAACTGTTTAATTATTCCGTACCCACTGTTATTTAAAATGGTAATATCGATATCGAGGTTATATTTTTTAACGGTTAATAGTTCTTGTATATTCATTTGAAATCCACCATCACCATCTATGCAAAATACCTTTTTATCGGGAGCTCCAATTGCTGCACCTATAGCACACGGTAGTGCAAATCCCATGGATGAGTTTCCGTAATTTGTAAATAATTTATGGTTATTTTTTATTTTTGCAGATTGCATAGTCCATACGAGATTACCACCTTGATCTGGTATGACTATGGCATTGTCAGGTATATTTTTGAAAAAGTGTGATAGATAATCATACACTTCAGAATCACCTTTTCTCGTTACTTCTTCACCGTAGGCAAATTTCCATTTATCTAAGGTATTTATCCACTTTTCAAATTGAACAGTTATTGGAGAATTTTGTACGTTAAGAAAAAATTCTTTTAAATCTGTACGTATTGAATAATCAATGTTTATATTTCTTTCAGGTAATTTTGTAATTTCATTTATGTCTACGTCAATCATGATTTTTTTAGACGATTTTGAAAAAAGGGAACCGTTACCACCAGTTTGCCTACTATCTAAACGCGAACCCATAATAATGAGTAGATCGGCATTTTGAATAGCATAGTTTGCGCACCTATCTCCATAAACTCCATGTGAGCCTACACGTAATTTATGATCTGTTTCACATATATCAAATGCACCCCAAGATACTACGAATGGAATTTGTGTATATTTAATAAAATCCATAACTTCGTGTTCAACTTTTGCCAATTTAACTCCGTGTCCAATAACTAAGAGTGGTCTTTTTGATTCATTAATGAACGGTGCTAAATCGTATTTTTGATCTTTCTTTTCGTACCATATATGGTTATGATAATGTCCGGGTACGTAATCTGGTATATTACTCATTTGTATATTTACGGGTAAATCCATGAGTACTGGTCCATACCTCGGTTTTTTGAGCATTGATAGTAAATTTTTTAATATTGGGTGTATATTTTTCGTTTTATCGACGTGTAATGCTTCTTTCGTGATGTGACTAAAAAGTTCTGTAACTGGCATTTCTTGAAAACCTGCTTGACGTGGTTGTGATGAAAAATTACTTAAATCTTCGGCTGTATTTACCTGCCCAGTTATGAAAAACGCGGGTATTGAATCGTACCAACATCCACATATTCCATTTAATAGATTTTGAACACCTGGTCCGCTCGTTACAGCTACACACGCAATTTTACCAGAGCTTCTATAGTATCCTTCAGCTGCCATTGCTGCAGACTGTTCATGTTGAAAGCAATAATATTTAACGTTTGGGTTACGTGCTATAGCATTAATAAATGGTACGATAGCACCACCTGTTATTACAAAATAAGTGTCTATACCATTTTGGTGTAGCGTGTTTATTATGTAATCACAAGTGTTCATTTTTAATATAGTACATAGAATCTTTAATTATATTTCCAAGAACTTCCTGGCATACCTAAAAGTTTATTTAATTCTTTTTCTGACATTTTATAGACATGTTCTTCACCGGGAAAATTACCGTTATGAACTTCTTTTTCGTAAGCACTTATAGCGTCGTGAAAAACCTGTTCTCCGTTAATAAACTGTTTTATGAATTTGGGTTTAAATTCCCAAAATAAACCGAGTATGTCGTGTATTATTACTAATTGTCCGTCTACTCTTGGTCCGGCTCCTATACCATATACAGGTATTTTCAGTTCTTTCGATATAAATTCAGATACTTCTTCGGGAACAGCTTCTATGAGTAAAAGTGAAGCTCCGGAATTTTCAATGTTTTTAGCTTGTTCTAACAGTTTTTGAGCACTATCGTTCGTTTTAGCTTGTACTTTATACCCTCCTAATTTTGCACGTGTTTGTGGTGTTAGACCTAAATGACCCATTACGGCTATACCTGATTTTGCAATCGATTCAACACGTTCAGGTACGTATCCTTCTACCTTAACTGCATCCATACCAATTTTTATAAATTCACCCGCATTTTTAATAGCTATTTCATTCGATGGTTGATACGACATAAACGGCATATCACCTATGAGAAATTGATTTTCTGAACCACGTTTAACTGCTTTACAATGCATTAACATCATATCCATTGTAACTTCATTTAAACATTTCATACCGTGGACAGTTGAACCTACTGTATCACCAATTATTATAAAATCAACGTTTGATTTATTTATGATTCGCGACGTTGGGTAATCATAAGATGTTATACCTACACTTCTTATATTATTCAATTTGTTTTTGAATAAATTTAAGATAGTTCGTTTCATTATGTTATTTTCAAATAATATCTTTAAGTTAAAGATACAAATATATAAATATACATGAAGCTTACGTATACGATACAGGTGTGTAATGAATCGAGGGAGCTTTTTTCCCTTTTAAATTTTTTATTAAAAGTAAAAGATGAAGATGATCCTATAGACATTGTTATTGATAGTACGCATAAAACTGAAAAAATTGACATGGTTATAGAATATTTTAAGGAAGATATCAACGTTTATGAACGACCATTCGATACTTTTTATAAAAATGGACTCTATCACGATTCTGTTGCTACGGGGGATTATATATTCCACATCGATGCGGATGAAATGCCCGAGGAATTTCTTATTCGAAATGTTAAAAATATAATACAAGATACTAATGCCGAAATACTTTTTATTCCAAGAATGAATATACACCCAGGTATAACGGAAGAATTTGCTAAGGAGTGTAAATTTAATGTGAATAATGTAGGGTGGATTAATTGGCCGGATTATCAAGGTAGGGTATATAAGAATTGCGAACACGTAACATGGACAGATGAATTACATACAAAACTTACTGGTTCTGATAAAGTAATTCGGTTACAACCTGAGATGAGGTTAGGTATATGGCACATAAAATCTATGGAAAAACAAACGAGTCGATGGAAAAAGGTTGAGAGTGGAGATTGGCCTTTTCAGAGACCTTCGGGTAGTTTATATGATACACTAATGTAATTAAAGAGTTTTTGCGTTAAATATAAAATGAAGATTGGTGTTTTAGGACCTAATGGGTTTATAGGTTTTAATGTGTTATACCGTTATAATTGGATTCCTATTACTCGTGAGGAAATAAACTTATTAAATAAAAAATCATGTGAAAGGTACTTTAATAATTATCATTTCGATGTTATTATACATTGTGCAGCGGTCGGTGGTCATAGATTAGTAGAAGATACGTGTGACGTGTTGTATGAAAATATTATGATGTTCGAAAACGTCGCGAATGTTTTTAAAGGTAAAATTATTTATTTTTCGAGTGGTGCCGCAAAGAGAGGTAATCCACCTTCAGATCCTTATGGATTGTCGAAATGGATAATAGATAAACGTATTTTACAATTGGAAAACGTGTATAATTTACGTATATGGGGGTGTTATGGGCATAGAGAACATCCGACTCGATTTAGTGCTATATGTAAAAATGAAGGTCACGTTTGTATAAATAAAGATAGATATTTTGATTACGTGGATATTGAAGATGTTTGTAAAGTAGTATTTGAATATGTAGTTGGTTATAGAGATTCTAAAGAATGTAATTTAGTGTATAGTAAACGGTTAAAATTATCAAGTTGGGCTAGGAGATTTGGTGCAACATATGATATTGTGCACAAAAATGAAATGGGTGAATCTTATATATGCAATGAAAATAGACACGATTTACTTAAAAGATTAACAGTTATTAAAGAATAAGTCATTATTAAGTGTATAAATGTTTGTTGTAGTTACAGTTAATGATGAGTTATATAAACCCTTAGCAGAATGGACCGTGGATAAAAATAAGAAAGTGTATTGTGAAAAACACGGGTATACATTATATCATTCGGGTGATGCTGCCACAAATATAGCTAAAATGCCTTTTATGGCGAAATTACCACCTATACCAGAAACACATTACCCAATGGGGTGGGCTAAAGTATATGCTATGAAAGATGCCTTCGAAAAGTACCCTGATTGTGAATGGATTTTCAATACAGATTGTGACTCTATGATTACTAATATGGACGTTAAATTAGAAGATATTGTAAAACAAAATGCAGATAGAGATACACATGTTATGGTACCGGCAGATTGTAACGGTATTAATTGTGGGAACATGTTTGTAAAAAATTCACCGGTAGGAAAGGCTTTTCTTGATACTATTATAGCCGGTATGCCATTGTATAGAAACTGGTACATGTTTGAAAATCAGCTTATTCAGGATTTGTGTGTGGGTACGCATTTAACAGAACAAGGTGTTGGTCCGGGAGGTACGTTATGGGGTAGAGTTTGTAAAATTATATCCCAGCGTGTTTTTAATTCTTACAATTACAAAGAATTACCATTATTGAAAGATCGAGAAAGTTATAGTGATATTTTGGGTAATAATGGTCAATGGAAAGAGAGTGATTTTATGATTCAATGGCCTTCTACAAGTTTGGAATATAGGGTAGAAGCTGCGGAAACGTTATATAAAAGTGAAAAAATAATATCATGATAATATAATGCTCGAAAAAGAATTAGAACATGTTGATGGGCTTAGTACATCTAATACAGATAACATGGCTGAACTCGAAGATGTTCTAAAATATTGTCAAATGGGCCGAGATTGTTCAAAATCCGTTATGGATGAGTATACATCTTGTGATAAGATTAGTAAAGAGGTAATAGTCTGGTATTCTCATAATAGAAAAGTGTTAAAACAGATGAAAGATTGGATGGATCTTTACAAGGATGAATTTATCGAATATGAAAATAAGGTAAAAGAAGTTCAGAAAAGAATAAAAAAATTAAAAAAGAATGTAACTAGTAAATCTTGAGAATTTCAGCAACTGCTGGGTGTCGCAAAATGTCTTCATCGTCCATGATGACATGTTCGATATATTCCAATTCTAAACCCTTTATTCGTTTAACCAGGTCAGCGAGACCATTTCTCGCGCCTAAATCACTCTGTTTCAGGTCACCCATGACGATCATTTTTGAATTATCACCTAAACGCGTTAAAAGCATCTTCATTTGGTTAGGTGTACTATTTTGCATTTCATCCGCGATGATAAAAGAATCGTTGAATGTTCTACCACGCATAAACCCTAATGGTTCTATACATACATGTTTTTCAAGTTGGTTACGTGTAAGATAGTTTTCGAAAACATCCATCATAGGTCGAGTCCAAGGTTCCATTTTTCTCTCCATTTCACCAGGTAAGTATCCCATATCTTCATCTGCTGCAACTATTGGACGTGTAAGTATGAGACGTTTACACTCTTTGTTGGCTAATTTTTCTGCCGCGACCTGGCATCCAAACATAGTTTTACCCGAACCTGCCGGACCAGTTGCGATTACAATAGGTTTTGGAGACTGTATAACCCTTAAATATTCGCATTGTCCCGGTGTTTTGGGGAAGTTCATCTGTATAAAATAACTTAAGGTTTTTTTTTCTTATGTATTTATATAATGGTTTGTTGTAGTTTAAATAGATTTGCAGGTAGTTTATCCATTACTAAGGTGGGTAAAAGAAAAGGAATAATTACTAGATCTGAATCTCAATCTAACTATGCATATTCCGATCAGACTTTTGAAGATGTTAATACGATGTTAGTAAAATATTTTACATTTAGATCTGTACAATACACAATAAGTCAAGTTTATGAGACGGATCCATCACTCATGAAACTGGAATTTAATTGGTTAATTGATTTTGCAAACGAGAATAAACCAAGTTCAGGTGATCCTTTTGTAGAAGCTCTGTATGATGCAGGGAAACCCGAGCTTGCAAATAGAATAATGACAAATAGAGATGGGTTAATGAGGCAATGGATACATGAAATAACAAGCACGGGTGGATTAGATGCAGGTATAGCAATGACTAAACACAATATGGATTTGTCGATAAAACAGTTGGATAAATCACTTAACTTGACTGCAGAACCAAGTAAATCCTTAGATGAAGTATAAAGATATATTGGTATACTGTAGTATGAAGTTTTATTTTATAGGTATTTTAAAAGGTGGGTATACAACAATAACCGATCCAGATGGAAAACCTCGTATAATTTGTTTTAGTAAGAAAAGTAGCGCTAAAGAATGTATAAATTATATGAGTAAATACCGTTCAAATTACGGTGTATGGCCGGATATGAATTTAGAAAACCCGGTTTCTCGTATAAATCCCGATAAAACTGTTAAAAAAAGAACACCTGAAAATATAAGGGAATATATTTTCACGGAACAAATGGTAAAGAGTCAGCTCGATGAAATATCGACTGGAACGGGTGTTTCTTATTTTTATTGTCATGGTTTTGAGTATAATAATGATTTATTACGAATCTCGATATCTGGTCAGAAAATAGATGGTGAAATAGACGATAAATATTATAAATCAAGGTTAGATACAAGGTTAAAGAATGTATAAGTATATAATATAAATGTCGTTTGTAAAAGAGTTTGATCCTAAAAATGAAGAGCACGTTATCTGGTTACAAAAAATTGATGGGGTTATGGTACGTGTTACAGATCCGTCACAAGGTGGTATGGATATGATGAAGGTCGTAAACGAAAATCCTATGGGTGTTAAAATGAAAAGTCCGATGGATTGGGCACAAGCACATTTTCAATTGTGTATGAAGTATTCACAAGCTGTCCTGCGAGGAGTAGCTCATATTCCGACTAAGGGGTCGGCTAATTAAACTTGATGAAGATCGTGTTCTTGGTCGTGTTAATTGTGTCATTCGATGATATTCTTTTAATGTAAAATTTTGTGGTTCTGCGTCATTGTCCATGCGTATGAGTAGTATTCGACCAAAAACGAGCATATTTGTGAAAGGTCTAGGTAACCTATTCTTGTTTAAGTTTAATTCAAAAGGCGAATCATCGGGGTCACATTTAACTATGACAACTTGTTCGTCAGGCCATTGACCTAGAAAGCTTGCTTTACCTTTTAGAAGTTTGTATATTTCATTTTTATTTGGTGATATATCGATGTCAATCTCGTGTATATCGTTTCTTTTTTCATTTATTAAGACAGCACGCGTCATCTAGTTTTGACAAATAAAAAAAAGTTGCTTTTAATAAATGGACATCATGATTAAACTGCTTATTGCACTCATAATCGTATATATTATACTCGACAAAACAGAATTGTATCAAAACATTGTGTTAGATACAGCGTGGAAAGATACTCGCGTCAAAAAAAAGGGTACTACTACATCTGACCCGTTTAATAAGTGTTCGCCTGAATCGTTTTCTGACTGTAAAAAACCTAAAATGGAACACCTAAGTAGATATTAAATTATAAAATAAGGTAAATAAGATGTTATCAAGAGAATATACAAGATCTAAGTACGCTGATATTTTTGGCTTATCAGAAGACCATGCTATAGTTCACAATTTAGAAAAACATACATGGAATTGGGCATATTTACGATCGATTGAAAAGGGTGATACTCCTGCATCTAATAATATAAACCATGTTCAAAGGTACAAGCATAAGTTTTTGAGCATGATGTATAATTTGAAAAATTCACCTACTTTAAAGGAACGTATATTGACAGGTGATATTAAAACATCTGCGGTTATAAATTTGTCTCCACAGGGTCTTTGGCCAGGTGGCCCTCATGCGAAAATGGCTGAAACTATAGCAAACAATGATATGAAAAAACAACACGCAGCTAATTTCATGCACGATAAAGATTATAAGGGTCTATTTAGGTGTGGTAAATGTAAATCGTATAAGACAACTTTTTACCAAATGCAAACACGTAGTGCGGATGAACCTATGACAGTGTTTATTACGTGTCACGCGTGTAATAATAGGTGGAAATCTTAAATTTGAATTTTTATTGCATATTTTGTATGTGTAAGATCCGTTGGTTGATCACCAACCGATAATACATAGTTTAGACCCGTTTTAACTTTTACATTCCCCTTTTCATGGGCTGGTGCTATAATAAGAGCATCGTATGGTATATTGTATTGATGTAATTGCCATTTTGTGAATGTTAAGGTAGGTGTATTTTGAGGTCTAGCCGTTATAATAATTATTTTATACCCTAATTTTTTTGAATACCGTAATAATTCAATTATCGGTGTATTACCCTTTCCATTCGTAAAAATGAGAGTATCGTCTATATCGAACATAATTGCATCTTTATCATCTATTATTCTATTTCTAAGAATACTTTGAATAGTAGTCATACGATATATTAGAATGTATAAACATTATTATTGTGCGTAAATCCCTTTAATAAATAACGTACTCTGAAATAAATGGAAAGACAAATCGTTGATATTGAATATGACGATGGTCATACATGTATAGCTAAGATCGTAGAAGATCTTGGTACTGATTATAAAGTATCTTTATTGGAATATTACGGTTACGAGTTGTGGAAATTCGATGATGAAGAAGAATGTGAAATTGTTTCTAAGGATTCGGTATCGGGGTTTTATGATACAACATTACTCGAAACAACTGGTTTATATGAAAGACTTGCGAATGATTATTATACACCTGTAGATATTTCTGATACTGAGTATGTATTACCAAGTGATACCGATGATGATTCGGGTTCTGAAGTTAGTTTGGAGGATGAATTTTAATGTTAATGTATATAAATGAATAATACATACGTCCTCTTATCATCTGTTTTTCTTGTTATAATTTTATATACTTACGTGTATGATCCTAAAGAACGATATTGTACGATGTGCGGTAAGTAAAAAATATTAGGGTATATTAGATATGACTTTTCCTTTTCGAAGAAATAAAAAAAGTGTAGAAACATCCCCTTCTAAAATGAAATTGAAACCAGGGGAACATGTTAAACTTGTAACGCCTAAAAAGTCGAAAAAGCCGAAAAAAGTCGTAACGTGGGCGAAAAAATTAGAAAACGTGAAAAATTATAATAAGAGTACTACAAATAGAACGAATAAAATTAAAAATTCTAATATTCAAAAAAATACACAAAAAGAAAATTATAAAATTACGAAAAATCTCGTACGTGCGAAGTTTAGAGCCATTAAAGAGACAGAAAGAGCTCAGAAGATATAGTATAGACCTAAGTCTTCTAATAAAAAATAAAAAAGTAATGTATGAAAGATCCATTTAAGATTCGTGTCACTAAGAACGATAAGAAGATCAAAAAAGGATTGTATACACAAAAGTATATAAGACTTAAACAGGAAATATTTAATAATAGTAACAAAACGATTATAAATAACCTAAGTTACTCCGAAACAAATAAAAAAATATACAAAAAAGATGGCTCCATATAAACCACCAAATACGCACTACAGTCAGTTTGACGTTTCCATGTATAACGAAGATGACATTTTCAAGTTTATTGGTAAAAACGGTAAGAAGTTTTATTGGCTAACGCGTTACCTTGAGTTATCGTATATGTGGTACGATAAACAACGTAAAGTTATCGAGCTTTGGGGCCCGTTTGAGTCGCTCCAGAATTTTCAAGCACACCACATTTTAGAGTGTGAATTAGACCTAAGTTGTAATAAAATCGAAGTATAAATTAAATTAAAAATCAAAAATGTCACTCAAACCCGGCTCTTTTCTTTACGAAATCGTACATTCTAAGAGTGTTCAATCATCTGAACCAAAGATTTTTTATGTTCAAAATCACGAAGATTATTTAAGAAACCTAGAAAAAAATTATAACTATTATGGCGTTCCTTTTAAAAAGCCAAATGTTGAAGAAATACCACCGTATGTTCATAATATTACACCGACTGAAAATCATATCGAGTATTTGGATACAGTTTCTGTTAAGCTTAATGTTTTGAAGAATGGTAAAGTTCGTGTTAAGCTTTTAACTCAAATGGCTACTTTGAATGAAAATTATTATTCGAAGGCTAAAGTGCCTCCTATTAAGAACGTTTTATCTGCTTTAAAGGCGCATGGATACTCTAAAGAGTTTATAAATATTACCGAAGAAAAATACAAAAAGAGACAAAAGCTTATTCGAGTGAAGGGTGAGAAATTGGATAAGTATTTTGATACACCTTCGATGAGTTCTAAGGCTAGAAAGAAAGGAATGAAGAAGAAAAAGGAAAAGGAAAAGGAAAAGGAAAAGGAAAATATAGAAGATATACAAGAGGATGATGAAGATGACGAAGTACGAAAGGATGACGACCCCGAAGAAGATGAAGGATTGGATGTAGAGCAAGATGAAGAAGACGTGGTTGAAGATGAATACGTATCAGATGGGGGTGATGATTAAAGTAAGATAAGGATAATGATATTAAAAAAAATAGGATGAACTGGAAACGGTTCCGTAAAAAAACTAGAAAACGTTTTAAAAGAATAAATGAAAAATTTAAACGAATTCGTACTCGTATATACACACGCTTTAAAGTTAATGGGACTTTTTTCGTATTTTTATTCTTGTATTTAAGTATAATGGTACCTAATATAATAACAACATCTAAATTATTTAGTTCCCCACCTATCAAGATAGAAAAAAAAGAAGAACCTAAACATGTACCATATAGTAGTTTTTTAAGAGGTGTTAAGAAGAATGATATCATAAAAGCAGAAATAAATCCCAATACAGACGTTGTTTATTTTGAAGAAAGAAATGGAACTATTGGTAGTTCGTATTATGTTCCTTCAGACGATTTCTGGAGAACTATGACGGATAGTCAAGTCGAATATGATATATTAAGATTACCACAAACTAATCTTAATGAGTTTGTTTCATTTATTTTTGTTACTATAGGATTTTTTGCTCTTTTTCGTTTAGTATTTGGAGCATCAGGTAGTGCTAATCCTTTTAGTATGAGTAAAACTGATATTGAGGTTGAAAATGAAATCTTAACTAGGTTTGCAGATGTTCAGGGTATAGACAATGCTAAGGATGAACTTGGGGAGATTGTTGATTTCCTTCGCGAACCTGAAAAGTATTTTGGTACGGGAGCTAAAATTCCTAAAGGTGCGCTTTTGACAGGTTCTCCGGGAACGGGTAAAACGCTTTTGGCGAGGGCAATTGCGGGTGAATCATCTGTACCGTTTATTCAATGTTCGGGATCGTCCTTTGTTGAGATGTTCGTTGGTGTAGGTGCGAAACGCGTTAGAGACGTATTTGAAATGGCTAGAGAAAATCAACCGTGTATAGTTTTTATAGATGAAATAGATGCAATTGGTAAAAAACGGTCTAATAACGGGTTTGCGGCTAATGACGAGCGCGAACAAACTATTAATCAGTTATTAGTCGAGATGGACGGTTTCGAAAACGAAACGGGGATTGTTGTTATAGCGGCGACAAACCGAATAGATATTCTTGACGAGGCTTTACTTAGACCGGGTCGTTTTGATCGTAAGATACAAGTTTCTTTACCAGACGTACACGGTCGAGAGGAAATTCTTAAGGTTCATTGCAAAGATAAGACTTTACGTAAAGATGTAGAATTGAAAAATATCGCAAAACAAACCATGGGATTTACGGGTGCAGACTTGGCAAATCTCATGAATGAGTGTGCTATTCGTTCGGTTCGTGATGGTAGTGAAGGTATCATAACACCTGATATTGTAGAGGATGTATATCAAAGAGTTGTTGTAGGTGCAAAAGGAAGTCGTTCTGTATCGGATGCGCGTAAAGCGCGTGTTGCGTATCACGAGGCGGGACACGCCATTATCGGTGTTCTTATGCAAGAGTATGATGAGGTTCGTAAAGTGAGTATTTTACCACGTGGTGATACGGGTGGTGTAACGTATTTTCAACCAGCGACGGACGATATCGGTATGTATACGAAAGATTATTTACTTTCTCAGATCAAAGTTGCACTTGGTGGTCATGCAGCCGAAGAAATCGTGTATGGACGAGAACGTGTTACAACGGGTGCATCTAACGATTTTGAACAGACGTTTAGAATTGCTCGTGATATGGTAACGACGTATGGTATGAGTGAAACTATAGGTAAGATGAATATTGATCCAAATCATATTTCACCACGGACGGCGAGTCATATTGATATAGAAGTACACGATATAGTTGAAGTGTGTTATACGGAAGTGAAAGAACTTCTTAATACGTACCGCGTGAAACTTGAACACTTGAAAGATATACTTGTCGAAGAAGAAATAATTGATGGAAGTCTTGTATATGAAATGGTAGCATCGTGTGATTTGAAAAGTCGTATTAAATCAAAGGATGATACAATACAAAAGTATATAGATGCGTATGATAGTTTTGACCAGTATAGAGATGGAGATGATATTATTTTACCGTAATATAGTATATATGGATACTGAAGGTGAAATATTTTTTTTAAGTGTGGCGTGGTTTATGATAGGTAGGCGGTTTTTAAAAAATTTTAAATAATTATACTTTTTTCTCAGTGTAATATAAATGTCTAGGGTCGGCGTTACAAATAGAACTCCTGCGCGAACATCTAAACCAACTGAAGAAAATGTAGTAAAATTGTCAAACGACTTTAAAAAAGTGACTAATTTGTTAAAAGACTATATTGAAATAGGAAAAAATATGCAAAATGACTTGAACAAACATATTCAAAGAACAAATATTACAAATAAGACACCAAACGAATTAAAAGCGTGGAATAAATTTGTAAAGGATTATGAAAAAATGATTAATAAACACAAAAAAGAGATTATTAAAGTGAAAAAGGCGAGAAATGAAATAAATCGTAAGGGTCAAATAGCTACGAGAGGTGCAAAAATAAATAAGAATACTTTGAAAAAAATAGCTAAAAATTTTAATATTAAATTTTAAAAAAATCTACTGCCTAAGTAAAATGAAATTCATATAAAATTTAAAAAAACTCTTTCAAGTTTCGATAGATAATATACGAAAGTTGATTATATTTAAAGAAGACGTACTACATTCATAATAATGAATTATATTGCATGGGATACTGAAACTACGGGTCTTCCAAAGAGGACCTTGGTTAAGGGTGAAAAGGCTAGTATGGAAAACGTTGATAAGTTTGATAAATGTCGAATGCTAACATTGGCATTTGTTAAATATAGTTCCAAAGGTCGCGAACTTGGTTCATATCACGGTATTGTGTATCCCGATACATTTGATGTTGCGGCAACTCACGTCCATGGTATTACACAGGAAATGGCCCGAGAAAATGGCCAACCATTTGGTCACCTTTACGCATCGTTTAAGGAAGCGACGCGCGATACGAAACTTCTTATTGCGCATAATTCGCAGTTTGACGAAAACGTTTTCTTTTCGGAGTGTTACCGTCGAGGTTTTAGTGTTGAACCTTTTAAAGATGTGACGTTTGTTGATACGCTTGGTATGGCGAGAGCTTTGTATCCTACACTTCGTAACCACAAACTCATAACCGTGTATGAACACATTTTTGGTCGAGGGTTTGAAGGTGCTCACGACGCACTGAATGATGCACGTGCATGTGGAGAAGTGTATCCGGTCTTACGCGATCCTCAACGAGAATTTAAGGATATAGGCGTTGAAAAGATTATACTGAAAGCGTCTGAAATTGCGGCTATTATTGGTAAGAATCAGTATAAGAAACCTGCTGAGATCATTGATAATCTTTGGAGTAAATATAAACCGGAAACGTTCGAGGGTAAGACGAAGGATCAAATGGGTTTGGAAGCTATATCGAAGTGTCAGCTTGCCAGGGATATGTTAAAAGACAGTGAGTCGTATAAGTCTATTAACTCGTCGGATGTTGAACAAAAGTGTAAGGCAGTTGCAAACCAAATTGATTTGTATTCCAAATTGAGAGGTGAAGATAAGAAGCTCGCAGAGGGTTATTTGCGTAAAGTTCTGTATACGAATCACGGTACGCGTCACGAGGATAGTACGGCGTCTAATTACGATGACCTTGAGGTTGATGAGAAGTTTTATTCGTACCCCGTATGTTCAATTGAAGGTACAACGTATGAGATTGTTGGGCGTATCGATAGAATTCATACGGATTGCGACGGTGTTAAAACGATTGTTGAAATCAAGAACCGATCACGAGGCTTGTTTAGAAGGGTTCGAGATTATGAGGAGGTCCAGTGTCAAACATACATGGAGATGTTGGATATTGATAGGTGCGAACTTATCGAACAGTATAATGATTCGCGACTTGGTTATGAGATTAAACGCGATCGGTTAAGTTGGATGAGTGAAGTCAGGCCAAAACTTAAAGGGTTTTGTGAGTATTTTCATAATGTAGTTTCTAAAAAAATGTAATGTAAATATAAAAGTAATAAATAATGAATAATAAAACCACAAAACGTATTATTGAACAATTAGAATTAAAACTTTCTGTATTAAATTTTAATTTGAATAATAATAACAGGAAACAAATAGAAAACCCAAATAAATATACATCTAATAATAAAAAAGCTCGTATTGAACTTGAAAAAACCCGTAATAGAGTGAATCGCACACTTGAAAAATTAAGGATGGGACCAAGACCAAAACCAAAATCTACACTTAAAAAACCAAAACCACCACCTAAAAAACCAAAGCCTCCACCTAAAAAATAAATTGTTAGTTTATTATAATTAGATAATGTCTCAAACAAAAAAAGATGAAATTCATTATACAAAACTCCTAAAAAATATAGAAAATAAAAAACGTCAAATAAAAGAACATTCTAATAAGGCAAGAAAATTAGGTTTAGTATCATCAGTAGAATATCATAAAAAACATAATATTTTACAGATGAAACGTAATTTAGTAAAAACCGAGAAAATGGTAAAAAATATTCAAGCTCAAGTTAGGAAAAGATATTTGAATAAGAAAATGATTGAATCACAAAAAGGGTTAAGAAAAAAGAGAGAATTTACACCTTCAAAATCTAAACTTGGAAAAAAAACAACTAAACCCCCTCCTGTACCTAAAAAAACATCAAAACCTAAAAAAACAATTAAAGGGTTTTCTATTCTATTTAATAATTTGAATATGTCCAATTAATTTAATATACGTAATAAATAGTAGTATGAAAACGTTCATATTTCCACGGGTATATTTAGCTTTTATTTCAACTGTAACGGCATTGTCGTCGAGATTTTATATAAATTCAATGAGTAAGGATTATGAAATCAGGTTAAAAACAAGGAATCTTTAAGAATAAAAGAATGAAAGAACTATTCTTAAAAATTACTGCAATGTCTATTGCATCTTTCGCCGGATCTTATATTGGAACACAAAAATGGTTCGATAAACACGAAAAAAAATAACATAATGTACTTATATAAGTATCAATTTTATGTCACTAATATAATCATCTAGACTGTTTTTAATTTTTTGTTGGCCTTTTAATGTTAAAAATCCATCATCAACAAATTCATTTTTTGTACTTCCGTAATCTAAAAACTGTGGTTCGATTTTTTTTTCGATATATCGTAGTATTCTCACAATTTCATTATTGATCTTAGTTTTTTTATTACTGCTTATTTTTGACATTGGTTTTAGATTTGGGCTACTTGAATTATGCAAGAATAAATATATAGATGTTAGAAATTGATGAGTATCATATATAGGGTTTGGGTTGTAAAAATTTTGATGATTTTTTACACCTTTTATATGCGATTTTTCAAAGTCTATAAGTATAATTTTAACGCCCTCATTATTAAACTGAAACCTATTCCCATCGTGATCAGATACAACTATATTTTTTACATCATCCTTGACTATCATTATATTTTCGAGATGTAAATCATTATGCCTGAACGATGGTATTTTCTTATTTATTTTATATAACGTGTATAAAACTTGTATTATTATAGATGATAATTGATTTTCTGATGTAGGTTGAAAATCCTCAAGTCTAACACCATCGATATAGTCCATAAATAGATAGTTTCTTTTGTATCCGTGTACGCGTGGAATGTTGTCCTTAAACCCTTTATTATGTAAAATCATTATAGTATCGTATTCAATCTGTGCACTGTCCTTAGCAATAACAACCATTGGTGGCAGTTTTCCGTTAATTTTTCTCATTTCTTTTAATTTTGGGGTTTTCGCAAACGATTTTACCTTTTCCTGTTCATCTACGGACGTACCTTCTTCAAACATAAATCTAATGTTATCCTCGTCTCCACCTCCTGAAACAACAGAACTTACATAACACAAAAATACGACAAAAACAATAGCAAAAACCATTGTTTTCTTAGACGCAGAAGCTTTGGTAATTGTATTTTTAATGTTATTAGCTTTCATACTAATTACTAAAATAAACCTATATTTTTTGTAGGGTTAAAAATAAATCGTCGTAGATAGTATGTTGAGAACCCCCCTTCTCTCATCTACCACCTTTACCAGCCCACGTTCCTTAAAAGTATCTAGAAACATAAAAACACACGTTTTAGCAATAAATGACGATACGGAGAACCTTCTAAAAATACAAATAGATATTGAACGAATGAAGGGTCATTTGGTACATTCTGAAGGCCGACAGGAAAAGGCGTATATAAAGATTATAATGGATCTTGAGAAAAAGCGGGACGCTTTAATAAATATTAAAGAAAAGAAGTTATAGTATTATAAATATGAATACGTTGTATAAACCAAAATTTAATGTCGTGTGTAAAACACAGGATTCGAAAACGATTAAAAAGAAAGTCCCTAAATATACTACACAGAAGGATCTTAAACTTGAAATGAATAAAGTTAATCCGTTAAAAAAGTTTTTAACTACGTTCTTCGGTGAGGAGATCGATTACAAAAAGTTTAATAAGGAATCTAAATATGCAATCCGTATAAATGAAGATGATGATACAGATGGTAAAACAAAAAAATGGTAAAATCAATTTTTATTGTGGTGACTGAAACTCACGATAATAAAAAGTGTTCGATATAAATGTTTGGGGTTTCATCTTCTTTTTCTTCTAGATGTAACACCTGGTGACATAGGGGATTTTTTTGGTCCAGAGAAACGAGTCGAGCCAGATTTATTTGAACGTACTGATCTTGGACTTGGTAAATTATTACCACTGTGAAAGTTGTTATTGTAGTTATTCATTTGGTTGTGAATAGCATTTATAGAATGGTTAAAAAACCTTTCTCCAATAGCCTGTCTCGAATTCGCGTTTACTCTACCATAACTATTTAAAAAATTCCTAGCTGCATTTCTCATGTTTTGTGTTATTAAAACACGCATTCTACCATTTAAAAAACGGCCAATATTTTGCTCATGAATCATAAATCCTTCTGGGTATATTGTGTTTGCGAGTTCCTGTAATGTATTTTGATGTATTGTTTGCCAGGTATTTGACCCTCTATTATTTCCTCCAATCCTTCGTAAATAATGCATTCTTCTATTGGTGCAAATATCACACTCATTTACATGAAACCCGTGTGGGCATTGCATATATTGTTGTGGAGCCATATTTATATATACTAATATTTTTTCCTCAGTCTATTATAAATGGTAAAGCAATTAAAGGAAACTTCCTTAGAAGATGCTTATAAGACAATATTAAAATTTTTAAGTGATAAGAAAAGACGAAACTATAAAGAGGTATTTGTAAGTTCTAAAAGAAATAGAAAAGTATTTCCACTTAGTGTAATTAGAGGTATGGAATCTGATATTAAGAAAGGTAAAGGTTCTAATGTAATTAATTATTTTAGATTATACTATAATTTGAAACTTGATAATGGTAGTAATATGCGAAAGAACACACCTGAACCTTATTCAAAAAATATTAAAAATAATAAAGGTGTAATGTCATTCGTTGGATCTATACCTAAAGGCTTTGTACCTTATACAAAAAAATCTAAAAAGCCTCGAAAATAAAAAGTTTATTATTACTATAGGACTATGTCTAATAGTAATAATAAATCGAAGAAAAGGTACAATCAGGAATCAATTGATACTGCTTCACGCATGAGTGAAAATATTACTCCACCTCCATCTCCTAGTAAAAAAAATACTCCATCTCCTAGTAAAAAAAATACTCCATCCCCTAGTAAAAAAAATAATAAAAATTATGAAAATTTATTAAATAAACTGGGACGTGCGGGAATAAATGACACACCAAGCCCGGTAAAGAGAACTACCAGAACTACAAGTTCGGGTAGTATCCCCCCAAAATTGGGTTCATCATTTTTCAAGTCAGAAAGTAATACATCGGAAGAGAATATTTCTATTGCACAAACAAAGTCAAAGTCAAAGTCAAAGTCAAATTCAAATTCGGAATCGGGTAAGAATATTTCATTTAATTCAACAAAAAAGACACAGGTGACAGGTAAGAATATTTCATTTAATTCGACAAAGGCAACAACACCAAAGTCAAGTAAAAAGAAAACTGTTTCCCGTACTTCAACACAGGCGTCGTCAAAGCCAAAGCCAAAGCCAAATACACAGTCAAAGTCGAAGCCAAGAACAAAAAGGGTAGAAAAATTGAAGAAGGAAATAAATAATCTTAAAAAGGACCAAAAAACTCAGGCAATGCCAAGGAGTGTGTATCTTAGAGAGATTAAAAGGTTGCAAGCGGAGATTGCAAAATTAGAGGAAAATAAACAATCAGCAAACTCAAACACGGGCTCAAACTCAAACACGGGCTCAAACTCAAACACGGGATCATCTTTAAGAAGTTATACGAGTCAAGAGGCGTCGTTTCAAAAGGGTAGGAACGTGCAAAAATCTTTTTCACCTATGAGTATAAATAAATCTAAATCTAGTCCATATTCAATGATGAGTATCAATGGTAGTATGGTTGGTTCTACTAGAACTAGTCCATCTGGACCTGTGAGACGAAGCTTACTTGGTGATATGAGTCGCGTGCTAAATTTAAGTGCAAACCAAGAAAGTAGAGAGGCAACGACTTCGAAGAAGAAATCGAAGAAGAAATCGAAGAAGAAATCGAATAAGCGTTCTGATAAATAAAAATGGTTGTATATTATACGATGCAAACTCCTGAAAGAGAAAAGAAAAAAGCGGAACTTAACAAACTTGTTAAAAGGTTTTATGTTAAAGAGTTACAGATTAAAAAAGCCATAAAAAATACAACAAGGGATAAGTATATAAAGGAAATACGTATTATACATAAAAAAATTGAAAAAATGGTTGCCGATTCGAAAATTCAAGGCTACCACGCGTATGGTTCACCAGTTAGGACACCAGTTATGTTCAATCGTAATAGATCTAATGCTACTCCTCCTACGAGTAGATCTAGAATTATTAGTCCAATAAATTTTGAAAAGAATATGAATAGATTACAAAAAGAGATTTTAATAAATAAAAAAAATCCGTTTAATTCACCAAAAAAGTCCTAATAAATAAAAATAATAACCAATAATAAAGATGGAAACAAATACAATTTTGTTATTGGTGGCCGCTGTATTGACAGTTGCTATACTTACTAATGTTACTCAAAAAGGTAATAAAAAGACGGGTGGTTGTGGATGCACCCGTGGTAAAAAAATATCTGATCATTTCCAACCCTAAAAAATACGTGATTTTGTGGTCTTTCCAGGATGACAAAATTAAATTATAATAAATAGTAACTATGGTTATTTAGACATACTTACTATATATACACAACATGTACTGAAAATCATATCAATATAAAATTAAGGAAAAACGATATCATAGTGTTATTATTCTAATACTTCTGTATTATTCATTGTGTAATTCTGCGTACCTATTTTCCAGGCGAAGTACTTTTTCCCTGAGAAATGAAACTTCTTTGGCATATTCAGTCTTTTCTTCACAAGCTTCTTTCAATAATTTTTTCAATTTCTCTATTTTGTCTCTTTCCTCCACGGTTGCATTTATTTTTATTGTTCGTACAATATTTTTCCATTCCATTTCAAAGTTTTCCATTTTATTTATGAAAATATACTAATATTTTACAATACTTAGGCGTTTTTTTCGCCAAAATTATTTTCTTAGCTATATATTGAGAGAAAAAAGTGAAAAAAGGTCCCCTAAACCCTAAATTTAGACGAAAAATGGACCATTTTTAGCCCTAAAAAGCACAATTAAGCCTATTTGAGACCTATTTTTTGGTACTACGTACCTGGCGCAAAGCGCCAG
>ERZ802830.282-NODE-282-length-50204-cov-8.85738_pt1 | contig 50204 bp, 56 predicted proteins | sample MGYA00345654_ERZ802830 | MGnify/ENA primary metagenome ERZ802830 (study PRJEB30503, sample SAMEA104212375) | marine metagenome | biome: Westerlies Biome; feature: [SRF] surface water layer (ENVO:00010504) within the epipelagic zone...; material: water...
GTGGACGGCTCGTTCGTGAACTCGTCGGGCGCGGCCACAATGTGCGCGTTCTGGTGCGAAGCCCGGAGAAGATGCGTGACTTCCCATGGGCGGATCAGATCGAGGTCATCGCCGGCGACGCGAACGACAGCGACGACCTCACCCGAGCGATGGAGAACATCGACGTCGCGTACTACTTAATGCACTCGCTGCAAGAGGGATCAAGGCTCGAAGAGGCAGAAACTCAGATGGCGCGCACGTTCGCCGCGGCCGCTAGCGAGAGTTCTCTTCGCCGGATCGTCTACCTCGGAGGGCTGGCGCCTGACGTCCCCGAACGCGACATGTCCCCGCACATGCGTTCGCGGGTTCGAGTGGGCCAGATTCTGCGCGCATCGGGCATTCCCACCGTGGAATTTCGTGCCGCGGTCATCATCGGCTCCGGATCAGCGTCGTTCGAGATGTTGCGCTACCTGACCGAACGCCTACCCGCCATGATCACGCCCCGGTGGGTCCGCACGAAGACGCAACCTATCGCCGTACGCGACGTTCTGCGCTATCTCGTAATGGCCGCCGACCTCCCACCGAGCGTCAACCGCGAGTTCGATATCGGTGGGCCGGAAGTCTTGACCTACGAGCAGATGATGCATCGGTACGCGGCCGTTGCCGGCCTCCGCAAGCGCATCATCCTGCCGATCAACCTGCTCAGCCCCCAGCTCTCCAGTCACTGGGTCGGGCTGGTAACTCCCGTCCCCCATTCCATCGCTCGCCCCCTGGTTCGCTCACTCAAACACCCCGCCATCTGCCGCAACCGCGACATCGCCGAGTTCATTCCCGATCCGCCCGACGGTCTGATCAAGTTCGATCGCGCCGTCGAGCTTGCTCTCACTCGCATCCGCGAGGCCAACGTCGCCACGCGGTGGACTGGGGCATCGACACCCGGCGCCCCGAGCGAGCCGCTTCCCGGTGATCCCCAGTGGGCCGGTGGCTCGCTGCACACCGACGTCCGCGAGGTTCACACCCAGGCGTCCCCCGAGGATCTATGGGCGGCCGTCGAGTGCATTGGCGGCCACAACGGCTGGTATTCGTCGAGCATTCTGTGGGAGGCGCGCGGGTTGCTCGACCGTGCAGTCGGTGGAGTCGGCCTTCGGCGCGGACGCCGAGACCCCAACAGATTGATGGTGGGAGAGGCGGTCGACTTTTGGCGCGTTGAAGAGCGGCTACCTCCGCGTCTGCTGCGGCTTCGCGCGGAAATGAAGATGCCCGGACGGGCCTGGCTGGAGTTCTCGGTCCACCCTGACGGCAGTGGCGGCTCCGTCCTGAAACAGAGAGCGGTGTATTGGCCGCGTGGTATCGCCGGTCACGCGTACTGGTGGTCGGTGGCGCCCTTCCACGCATTCGTGTTCCCACCGATGGCCCGACACATCGTGGAGCGCGCCGAGTCGATGAGCCAATCACCAGCACTCGAGCACGCGTCCGACACAATCGAGGCGTGAACGCACCAACAGAGCCGACCTCGTACGAGACGTTCGGCGGACGGGACTTCTTCACGCGCCTGGTGGCCGCCTTCTACTCGCGCGTGGCCGATGACGACGTTCTTCGCCCGATGTATCCGCCCGGCTCCCTCGTCGCCGCCGAGTGGCGCCTTCGGTCGTTCCTCGAGCAGTACTGGGGTGGTCCGACCGACTACAGCGATGAACGAGGTCACCCCCGCCTGCGCATGCGCCACGCGGCCTTCTCCATCGACTCAACAGCCCGGGATCGGTGGCTCACCCACATGCGGGCGGCCGTGGACGAGCAGGATCTTCCCCCTGATCAGGAGCGAATCTTGTGGCAATATCTGCAAGGGGCGGCCTTCGCCATGCAAAATGTGGCCGACGAGCCACCCGCCGGTGACGTGTTCACGGCGGAACCTACTTCCTAAGGCATCCCGGCATTTGGGCCCCGACACGGCCGTGTGGATCCGTTGTTGAGGTCTGTAGTCAGCTGACGACGCGGAGGCCGAGGCGGGCTTCAATACCGGCGGTGTAAGAGAAGACCTGACCCCGCGGCGTCGACAGACGCTTCCACGGACCACAGGTCGCAGCGGTTACACGCAACGGTTCATCGGTCATGAGCCGCAATCGTCTCGCCGCGTGCAGCACGCGCATCGGCAGCCCGGCCCACGCAGCACGCGACCAGATCTCCTCCGCAACAGCCGCCGCCTGAGACTCGGGCATTCCCTTCGTCCGCTCGCGAAACTCCTCGATAGCTTCGCGGATCTCGGGCGTGATGTCACTGGAGACCCCATGGATAGGCATCTGCCATCCGTCGGAGGGTGGCAGGCTCGCCAGCGTTAGACCCTGACCCACCGAGGCGGTCAACTGCGGGAGTGACGCTGTATCAAAGCGCACCGACTGATTCTCGGCGACGGCATCACTCACACCGCGAATGAAGGTCGCCAAAGAGGTTGTGACGTCGTCGCCGACAGCGCCCTCATCCACCTGCGCCGGAACAGCAAGCGCGACCATCACGTCCATTGGGAGAACGGCGTAGACGGCGAGTGCGGAGTCTCCGACGATGACACGAGCGGTCATCCCGGAGTCCCACTCCGTGAGTCGAGTGCCCACCAAGGACAGAACCCGAGCTTCTCGCTCGTCCAACAGGATGGCAGGCGCGGTGGTCTCCACGTGACCTCCCTGGGGTCAGTTTTCCAGATGCTCCTCGATGAGCAGCCGAAATTCAGGTGGAATCGGACGAGACGTTCCTGAATCTTTATCGAAACACACCAAGACGGATTTCGCATCCGCAGCCAGATGCCCCTCGTCGATCAACTGCGTCTCCATGGTGAACGAGGAGGTGCCCATGTGAGAGAACCACGTTTGAGTCATGAGGGGCTCTATCGAGAACCGGATTGGGCGCAGATAGTTGATTTCCTGACGGACCACTACTTGCCCTATGACTCCTCGGTCGTACATTCCGAGAGCGCGATAAACGCGCACGCGCGCTTCCATCACGTAGTCGAGGAAGGTCGCGTTGCTCACGTGATCGTAGGGATCCAGGTCCTTGAAGCGTTTAGCAACTTCGATGTCGAAAACGGTCATCAGTCGCGCGTCAGTTTGCGATAGGTGGCCCGGTGCGGCCGAGCGGCATCCTCGCCTAGGCGCTCGATCTTGTTCTTCTCGTACGCGTCGAAGTTACCTTCGAACCAGAACCATTGCGAGTCACCCTCGTACGCGAGGATGTGTGTAGCGATCCGGTCCAGGAACCAGCGGTCGTGCGACGTGATCACCGCGCACCCCGGGAACTCCAGAAGGGCATTCTCTAGTGACCCAAGCGTTTCGACATCCAAATCATTCGTCGGCTCATCGAGCAGAAGCAGGTTGCCGCCCATTTTCAACGTGAGTGCGAGGTTCAATCGGTTTCGCTCGCCACCGGACAGCACCTTGGCGGGCTTTTGCTGGTCGGGCCCTTTGAAGCCGAACGCCGAGACATACGCCCGGGACGGCAGCTCGACGTTGCCCACCTTGATCCAGTCCAAGCCATCGCTGACGACTTCCCACACGTTCTTGGCAGGATCGAGGCCAGCCCGCGACTGATCCACGTACGAAAGGGAGACGGTCTCCCCAACTTTGATCTCACCCATGGTCGGGAGTTCGTCTTTGTTCTCCGTCTCCCCCTTCGCGGCCGCCACCAGCATGGTGAACAACGTCGTCTTGCCCACGCCGTTGGGTCCAATCACACCGACGATCCCGTTTCGCGGTAGAGAGAACGAGAGATCATCGATCAAAATGCGATCCCCGAAAGCCTTGGTCAAGTGCTCGGCTTCGACGATGACGTTGCCCAGGCGCGGACCCGGAGGAATCTGAATCTCCTCCATATCCAACTTGCGGGTCTTCTCAGCCTCGGCGGCCATTTCTTCGTATCGCTGCAGTCGCGATCGGGACTTGGTCTGCCGCGCCTTAGCGTTGGATCGAACCCACTCCAACTCGTCGGTTAGACGCTTTTGCAACTTCGCGTCCTTTTGACCCTCCACTTTCATGCGGGTGGCCTTCGTTTCGAGATACGTCGAGTAGTTGCCCTGGTACGGATAGGCACGTCCGCGGTCGAGTTCGAGGATCCATTCGGCAACGTTGTCGAGGAAGTATCGATCGTGGGTGATCGCGACAACAGTTCCCGGGTAACGCTCGAGGTACTGCTCGAGCCAGTTCACACTCTCAGCATCGAGGTGGTTGGTCGGCTCATCCAGCAGCAGCAGATCCGGTGCCTGCAGCAGCAATTTGCACAACGCCACTCGGCGCTTCTCGCCACCGGACAGCACCGTGACGTCCGCGTCGCCGTCTGGGCACCGCAGTGCGTCCATGGCCTGGTCCAATTGCGCGTCAAGGTCCCAGGCGTTCTTGTGGTCGATCGCCTCCTGAAGTTTGCCCATCTCCGCGAGCAGCGTGTCGTAGTCGGCGTCGGGTTCGCCAAGCTCGGTGGAGATCTCATTGAAGCGATCCACCATCGCCTTGGTTTCGGCAACCCCGTCTTGGACATTTTCCAAGACTGTTTTCGACTCATCGAGTTGCGGCTCCTGCATCAAGATGCCGACCGTGAACCCGTCCATGAGTTTGGCTTCACCATTGGACACGTCGTCCACACCCGCCATGATCTTCAGCAGGCTCGACTTACCCGCTCCATTGGGGCCGACCACCCCGATCTTGGCACCGGGCAGGAAGGCGAGCGTGACGTCGTCGAGGACGACCTTGTCGCCGTGCGCCTTGCGCGCCTTCTGCAGTGTGTAGATGAACTCGGCCATGGGCACCCTTCCGTCAGGCCGGAAGCCTAGTTGCCTTCCGTGGCTCGGAATTCGTGCCGGGGCCCACAGCCCGAGCAATCCCACGACACATTCCCGCGACGACGTTGGGGGCGAATTCACGCCGACGCGAGGGCCTACCCATCTCGCGTGTCGCCGCTGATGTCGTCACCGTCTTCCTCGGCGATGGCGGCTGCGGCCATCACATCGGCGATAACTCGGGTCTCGTTCTCCGCGATCGAGGCGCTCTTGACGCGCGTGAAGTCCGCGGTGCCGCGTGAAAGATCCGGCCCGACCGCGTATGCCTCGATGTCCTGGTAGCGCACCGTGTGCGAGCCATCTCCGCACGGACGCTCCACCTCACGACTACGCATCCGCCCATAGACCACCACCGGCATTCCCTTCTTTACCGAGTTCGCTACGTTCGTCGCGAGCGTGCGCCAGCACGTCACCGACAGAAAGTGCGTATCGCCTTCGATCCACCGCTCGCTGTCTCGGTCGAAGCGGCGAGTGTTCGAAGCGACACGAAACGAAGCCACCGGGTCACCGTTTCCGGTGAAGCGCAGATCCACATCTCGAATCACATTTCCCACCACCGTCATCATCAGGTCGTTCATTGCTCATCACTCCTTCGCTGGTCATTTCTCCTGCAACAAGCGTCGGTGCTGTAACCCTGGTCGTGAAGAACGCGCGCGTTGGTGTGGATGACATCACGCGCCAACCGTGCGCTGTGGAAAGGGCTTCCGGTGGACGGCGTCCGTATGCTCGGCACGTGGCTCGTTTTCACCGCGCGTGGCTGGTAGCCGCAGTCACCTTCCTGGTGTTGCTGACGTCTGCCGCGTTCCGATCGTCGGTCGGGGTGCTCGTCGTGCCTCTCGAGGACGAGTTCGGCTGGTCACGATCCGTCACCTCCATCGCGGTCGCGGTCAACCTGATTCTCTACGGACTCACCGCGCCCTTCGCCGCTGCCTTGATGGGGCGCTTCGGTGTGCGCAACATCGCTGCTGGCGCCTTAACTCTGATCGCGATCGGCACCGGCCTGACGACCGTGATGACCGACCCCTGGCATCTCGTGATCTTGTGGGGGGTCATCGTCGGACTCGGTGTCGGAGCCACGGCGCTCATCTTTGGCTCCTTGGTCGTCAACCGTTGGTTCGACAAACGCCGTGGGCTGATGCTCGGTGTGATGGGTGCCGCCTGGGCGACCGGGCAGCTCGTCTTTCTCCCTCTGATCGCGAACGTCATCGAGGCCACCGGATGGCGAACAGTCTCCTGGGGTATCGCAATCGCCGCGCTCGCGCTCATACCCATCATCTGGTTCGTCCTCGTCGATCGACCGAGTGATGTTGGCCTTCTTCCCTACGGCGCCGATCCAAACAATCCGCCGGCCGAGGAGCACAACACCGAGGGCAGCGCAGCGACGGCGGCTAAAGCAACCATTCGCACGCTGGTCGAGGTCGCTCGCCACCGCACCTTCTGGATTTTGGCGGGGACCTTCTTCATCTGCGGCTGGACAACCAACGGGATCGTCTCCACGCACTTCATCCCCGCCGCACACGACGAAGGAATGCACGCAACCGCGGCCGCTGGCCTTCTCGCCGTGGTGGGGATCTTCGACTTGATCGGGACGCTGGGTTCGGGTTGGCTCACCGACCGATTCGACCCCCGCAAGCTTCTTGCCATCTACTACGGATTCAGAAGCCTCGCGTTGTTCGCTCTGCCCGCGATTCTCGGGCCATCGGTCGAACCCCCGATTCTGGTGATCATGGTGGTGTTCGGCCTGGACTGGGTGGCTACCGTCCCACCGACCGCGATCTTGTGCACCAGGGCGTTCGGTCGAGAGAAAGGAACCATCGTCTTCGGATGGGTCTTCGCCGCGCACATGATCGGCGCCGCTGCAGCCGCCACCACGAGTGGGGTGCTAAGAGACGTCACCGGGGACTATCTACTCGCGTGGCTGCTCGCCGGCCTGCTCGCCCTCGGCGCGTGTGCAGCCTCCCTCACCCTGCCGCGTTCACTCCGCAGTGCGACATCGGACCAAACCGGCCCACAGAGCCCGACACCCGTGAAAGACTGAGTTTCGCGTCAGCGACACGTGGAGGGTGTGTATGTCCTGGGTAGCCATCATCATCGTTCTCATCGTCTTGCTTCTCATCGTCGGTGTTCTTCAGTTCAACAGGTTGCGCCGCCTCAACATTCAGGTGGATGGAGCCTTCGCGGGCATCGACACCCTCCTGACCAAGCGCGCCGACCTGATTCCCAATCTCGTGGAAACAGTCAAGGGAGCCGCGGGCTTCGAGCAAAGCACCCTGCAGGCGGTTACCGATGCGCGAGCGTCGATCGGTCAAGCAACGACCGTGGAAGAAACCGCCGCTGCGGACAACATCCTGACCCAGGCCCTCGGCAGGCTTTTCGCCGTCGCCGAGGCCTACCCGCAGCTGACAGCCACCCAGAACTACATCGAACTTCAGCGCCAACTCCAGCAAGTCGAGGGCGAACTGCAGTTTGCCCGACAGTTCTATAACGAAGCAGTCGTGCAGTTGAACACGGCGCTCACCACCGTCCCGGGGATGTGGTTCGCAGGAGTCGCGAAGGTGACCCAGCGAGACATGTACTCCGAGCCCGACGAGGATCGACGAGACGCACCCAGCGTGGAATTCTGATGCGTCGCTCACTGACGTGGGCGCTTGCCGGTGCCGCAGCAACCTCGATCGCTCTCGCACCCGGTGCGTACGCCGAGGAGATCTCGTCATTCGACGTCGATGTGACCGTCGGCGCAGACACCGTGATGGACATTTCCGAGACCATCGTCTACGACTTTGAAAGCGCAGAGCGCCGCGGCATATTCCGCGACATTCCCGTCCGTGATTACCTCGATGACGGAAGCGCTCGCGCTTATGACATCGACGTCCTTTCGGTCACCCGAGATGGCTCCTCGGAGCCCTACGAAATTTTCGACGAGGGCGATTACCTTCGCGTGCGCATCGGTGATCCCGACATCACCATCACCGGAACCCACGACTACCAAATTCAATACACCGTCGCCAACGGCCTGACCCAGTACACACAAGAGCAAGTCGATGCGATCGGTATCGCTGAGCTCGAACCGGGCGACGTCGAGGTGTACTGGGACTTCATCGGCGGCGAATGGGAGGCGCCAATCGATCAGGCCCGGGTCAGAGTTGAAGGACCGGGCCCGATCCTCGCCTACGAGTGTTTCGTCGGATCTGCGGGCTCGACGATTCCCTGCGATGTGGAAATCGGAACCGACTCCGCGGTCTTCGCCTCTGCGCGCCTTTACACCGGCGACAGCCTGACGGGGATTCTTGCGTTCCCCCAGGAAGCCTTCACCGCACCCGTTGAGGAAGTCATCGAAGCGCCAAAGGCTGATCGACTGGTGCTCGGACTCCTCATCGGCTTCGTCATCGCCGCTATCGCGATCGTCGTGCCGACCATCGTGGCGATCGCGACGCGGAACAAGAACAAGGGCGCAGCGATCCCGTTGGCTCCCCCGCAGTACTCGCCTCCCGACGGTCTCACCGCTGCAGAGATGGGCGTGGCGTGGAAGGGCGATGACAGCGATGTCCGATCGCGCGCCATCGTCGCGACGCTCGTCGACCTCGCGGCCCGCCGCTGGGTGGATCTTGGCCAAGACGGCAAGAAGCTCACCGTCACGAAACTGACGTCGGGGACTGACCCCATCCGACCCTGGGAGGAGGCACTGGTCGATTCGATCGTTTCCGACTCCGGGAACGGAGTCATCGACGATTACGACTCCGCGCTGGCCACCACTTGGACCGAGGCCTACAAGGGTCTGCTTGAGCAAGCCAGGAAATCCGGTCGACGAAATGCTGAGGGTGGCAAGCCCGACCAGAGGTGGAACTTCCTGGCATTCACCGGCATCACGATGTTCGGGCTCGGAATTCTTCTCGGAGTGTTTGGCTCGACCAACATCACCGCGTTGCTGATCCCTGCGGGCGTGGGGTGTCTGATCGGATTCGGATTGGCCCGTCTCATTACCCCTCGCACCGAGACGGTGCAATCTGCTCAATTCCTCGCCAAGGTCGAGGGCCTGAAGAAGGTTCTCGGAACCGACACCTCCGAATCGCGCCGAGAATTCGCGCACAAGTTGGGGCTTCCGGACAGCGCGATCTTCGCCACGATGCTCCCCTACGCGGTGATCTTCGACCTCAACGAGGCCTGGTCTCAAGGCTTTCCAGATCTCACGCCCGAGGAACTGCGTCGCTACGGATTCTTCGCTGAGAACGCCTTTATCTGGTCCTATCTGGTGTCTGACTTCGGTCGAGGGATCCGGACCGCCACGACACCCCCAAGCCGGTCGTCGAGCTCTGGTTTCAGCGGCGGTGGCGCCGGTGGTGGCGGCGGTGGTGGTGGCGGCGGCTCCTGGTAGTCACCCGCTTCATGACAGGACCATCAGCAACTCCCCGTCGACCGCTGCCCGGCCGCACTGTCGCCACTTATCTAATTTGGATCGCCGCCGGAGCCGCAGTTCTTTTTCTTGCTTTGACCATCGTCGTCCTGACAAATATCGACAATCCCGCGGGTGCCGATCTGCGGGTCACCGAGAGTTTCTTCACCGCCGGCATTGATCATCCATGGTTGTTCTCTCTCGCGGAATTCCTCACGTGGTTCGGCGGCATTCGCAACATCGCCTTTATCGCCGTCGCGGTCCTCGTTCTCGCCTACACGCGAGCGTGGCCCTGGGCCGTGTTCTTCCTCGCGCTATCGGCGGGAAGCATCGCCCTTGGCAACCTCGTGAAGTTCAGCGTTGGTCGAGAAAGACCACCCTGGGTCACGCACGAGGCGCCGCAACAGACACTGTCGTTTCCCTCCGGTCACACCTTGACGGGAATAACCGTGTGGTGCGCTGCCGCACTGATCGGGTGGTACCTACTGCCACCCACCATCGCTCCGTGGTTGTGCTCGACCTTTCTGGTCATCGGACTGCTTCAGGGGCCAGCGCGAATGATCCTCGGAAAGCACTGGAGTACGGATGCTCTCGGCGCGCTTCTCTTGGGATCGGCTTGCCTACTGATCGCCTGGGCCGTGTTCTTGATCTGGCGGCACCGGAAGTTCGCCACCACCTCAGCGAGAGGCGCCTACGACGGATCCCCGCACGTTGCGCACCCGCATTAGACTCCCACCATGCCAGGTCACCGAAGACAGTAGGCCCAGTGCTTTTTTGCTAAGGCACCACTGACATCACAGGCGCCCGTAGCTCAATGGATAGAGCAACCGGTTTCTACCCGGTTGGTTGAGGGTTCGACTCCTTCCGGGCGCGCAATCAAGAAGGGTTCAGGGGGTCGGGCTGGTTTTCTGTACCAATCTCGATACCAGTTGCTGTGCGAAGGACGCGGGTTAGACGTCAATTTTTCTTTGAAAGGTCTCCGTTGTTGAAGACCCATCGGGGTTTGAGAATTGCATAGTCACCCTGCTTTGGTTCGCAACATAGTTGATGATGTAGACCGAGCCGTTGAGCGTGTACGAGAGCGAGAAGTTCAATTCTCCCTGCCGCTCGAAGTTGGTTATGACCGCTCCCCGAAGTGGCTTGCCGGGGGAGCGAAAGGGACGGGTGGAGGCCTGGGGTTCGATTTGACCGTTTATCACGGTAACTTGTCCTCGCATGCCTCCGTTGATGTAAGGGTACGAAGTTGTGCCGTGGTAGTGATACTCACCTTTGAAGATGTGACCGTTGAATTCATCAAGTGTCCTCATTTTACTACCATTTGGCTCGACTCGTCCGTAGATTTTGTAGCCGTCGAGGGCGTACGCAATTGGTTTTCTCTTGCCCACCTTCTCCGATAGGTGCAGTGGCGCAATGTGGTAATGGTAGTCGTCTGCTCGTCCACAATGCCCGCCCCACGCATCTAGTTCACCAATGAGAAAAGAGTCCTCCCCACGATTATTAAGAGCGTTAAATATCGGTACGCCATCTACAGCAAGAGCAACGGCTCCTCGGTAGAGCTCGGTTTTCAAGGAAATGGGATCTGATGCCTTTTTGGGATTTACTGGAATTCGCCAGGCATTACTTCCCGTATAGGGCATAGGCACAGGTACCTGCTGTTGCCAATTCGAAATACCAACCATCATGTTGTGGAGCGGTAGACCGCTACTCTCCACTAGGAAATATTTGCCACTACGAAGGGTCTTGACTGACTCGGCAAAGGCAGAAAACCCAGGCAGATTTATCTTTTTCGTTGCTGCAGACAGTGGTGCTGCATGAATGAGTCCACTCGTCAGCACAACACCTGCGCTTGCCGCACTGGTGATCAGAAATTTTCTTCGGGTCATCGGAGCAAGGCGTCCAACTTCGTGGTCATGCTCAAGTTGCTGGGTCTTGCTCACTTGTGTACCCACGATCACCCTCCGAGACGCGGAAAAGCGCTACTCTAACCTTGGAATCTACGCACTCGCGGCCGTTTGAACTACTGCGGGTTTCTTGCCGGACAACTTGCAGCCCGGTATCGAGACCGGCCGGTGCAGCCCAGTTCGCCTTATGTATATCGCTCAGCCACCCCGCTCACACCCCTGCTACTTATTCTCCCCAGCCTGCGGACATTTGGAGCAGAACAAAGGGAAACCGGCGAGACGCAGCAAGTCTTACTCTTTTTGCGCAAGCGGTTGCCGCCCACTTCCTTCTCTGGACTGGACGGCTTCTGCTTACTTCACTGCACCTTTGCTTGCTCTTGCTAGAACGCTACGGCTAATAACCGTTGCTGCTGCACGCCGCAAGAAGCAGCGTTACAAGGACTGACGACGAGGCTATGACGGCCAATCGTTTAATTTTCATCATTTCTCCCTTCGCACCTGAACCTTAGGCCAAATCAACGCCGAGATTCCCCGTTCAATTTTCTTCCAACGCTAGTTAACCCCGGATAGTTGAACTTTCAGGGGATTTTTTCTGAGCGTTGCAATTTCTCACGATTCCGTCCCCGGCTTCTGTACGACTTCCGAAGTTCCTGAGCCAGGTCGTCACGCGCTGGAACCAGGCCAGGATTCAAGATCCCCGCCAACGCCTCAATCCCATCAACCAACCGCGGCCCGGGCCGGGCAAAAGAAGCGTTGGCGTCGACCGCCCACACGGGGATTCCTGGAAAACGATCACGCACTCGTTCAGACAGACTTACCGAGCCTTCGAGATCAAAGCCGCAAGGCGCGCAGACCACCACATCAGGTTCGGCCGCTTCTACCTGTTCCCAGGTGACCCGGTAGGACTTCTCCCCAGCGGTTCCCAGCATCGGAACCCCTCCGGCGATCTCGACCATCTCTGGAATCCAGTGCCCTGGCGCGAAAGGCGGATCGGTCCACTCCAACACCAGAACGCGAGGATGCGCGGAAGCTGCCACAGCCAAGCGCACGGCCTCCACTCGCGAATTCATGGACGCAACCAATTCCCGCGCCGCCTCCACACGGTTTGTCTGTGAGCCAAGGACCAGCACCGAATCGAAGACCTCGCTCAAGTTGTGCGGATCCATGGTCACCACATCAGCTCGACACCCCAAGTATTTGAGTGCATCTTCGACAACTGACACATCCACCGCACAGACCGCACACAGGTCTTGGGTAACCAACACATCGGGGTTCAACTCACGCAAAGCGTCAGCCGATAATCGATACAGGTCCTCGCCTCGCGAAAGCGCCGCGGCTACGAAACCATCAATCTCTCTCGGACCCATTCCCTCTGGCATGGAAGATGTGGACACGATCCGCCGGTCACGTGCCTCGGCCGGATAATCGCATTCGAAGGTTACGCCTACCACGTCGGCGCCCGCCCCGATGCCGAACAGGATCTCTGTGCTTGATGGCAACAACGAGACGATACGCACCCGGACAGCCTAAGCGCTGCCATGCTTTCTGGAAGGTAGGCCAAACTCGTTGTACGAGTATGTGCCGATGAGTCGCATGCGCCCATCGAGGTGATCGGCACTCACCTCTTCTACGAGATGTCAGCCGCCACGTGCTAAGCGATTTCCCATTTTCACCAACGGATTCGTCGTCAAGCGACCGGATGTGGCCACTTCCCTTTTCTGAGGATAGATAAGCCGGAGGGGCGGCGGGAGTGTCGGTTCGGTTTCAAAAAAAGTTCGCGATGTCTTTTGTGTTGCGTGGGGCGGGGTGTGGGTGCCAGTTCGAAGCATTACGGCATGGTCACAGGACGCATCACGGACACCTAACGGTTCCCGGAATGGAAGCTTCAGCCACCAACGCAACTCATGCCCGAATGAATGCGAAGAGCAGCAGTCCTAGCGCCAAGAACCAACCGAGAGTGACAAGAATGTTCTTGTTGCGCGGCGTCATGCTCATGCTTCAACCCTAAGCCCAGAAACAGCGGTCACGACACGACGAAGCCCCCACCCGAAGCGGGAGGCAACGAGTGGGGGCGCCCTCAGGGGAGAGGTCTTTCCCACTGGGAAAGAGCAAGGTTCCCCCACTGGAGAGTCACCACGGTTACTCAGTTGTGAACACCTTGTTTCCACATAACGAAGCCCCCACCCATAAAGAGTGAGGGCTTTCGGCCGACGGTCCGGGCTGGTGTTTCCGCTACATCCGCTACACGCGGGCCAGGCTGGGCATGGGTAGGGTGGGTGGCTCAAAGTGTGACCCGTGAGCGGAAGTCCCTTATCGCCGGTGTCAGTCTTCTCATCTTCACTGTCATCTTGGCTGGTGTCGCTGTCATCGCGCACAACAAGAGTGAGCCGCGGCCTGAGTGGTTGCTGGTGATGAACGCTGAATCCGGTGAGTTCCAGAAAGACACAACCAGTGAGGATTACACGCTTTCCCTCACTGGTTTAAGTGCAGGGACACTTGCCTTCACCGATAGGCCCGAACGCGAAGCCCAAACCTGGGACATCAGCGAGTTCTTGGACCTCTGGGCGAACGAGTTCGGTTATGACCCACCCAACGCCGTCAACAACGCCAACGGAGTCCAGGTAGCGGTCACGTTGAGTGACCCCCGCGTAGGGATGAGTGCACGCGACGACGGAGCCGTCACCCCAAGCGCAGGCGCCGTCACGTTCACCGCCACCCACTACCCGGACAAGAACCACCCACCAGCCTCATCAACCAGCCCACACTCTTCATCGACGATATCTATATGGCGTTCGCTCCTGGGTTAAGCGAGCCCGATTTGCAGTGAACTCTTCACCGATACGGATTCACCCACATCCGGTATCCCTGACTACCTAACGCCGCAGGACACACCGGGAACTTGATTCTTTCTTTGCGCCAGTCAGCGACAAGATTCCCCATCCTTTTTCAATCCAAACCCAAACAAACCCGGATGATTCAAGTCTCAGGGGATTTTTTGACGCAGGGGTGGCGGATGTGTTCAACCCGTTTCAAAAAAACGTTCGCGGTGTTTCTTGTCTTGTTTGGGGTGGGGTGTGCGTGGGGTGTGCGTGGGGTGTGCGTGGGGTGTGCGTGGGGTGTCTGTTGTTTTTTGGTTCACGGCGTGGTGATTGTTGGTTCGTTGCTGCGGTGTTGGCCTAGGCATAGGAGTGCCCCCACTCCGACGCCGAGGGTAGGGGGTCGTTTCTGTACCAATCTCTGTACCAATGCTCACTCGATACCGGGTGCAACTAGGTAATAGGTGATGCGTTATTGCACGGGGAATAGACGTGTGTGTTGTGCGTCTTGCGTGGGGTGGATACTGCTTGACCTACCCGGTTGGTTAGGGGTTCGAGTCCTCTCGGGCGCGCAATCTAGGAGGGGCCAATCCGGTCAGGCTGACTATCCGAACCAATTTCTGCACCAGTCTTGTGGCCGAGGAACTGGCTGACGAATGTGACGTCGCCCTCGAGGATCCAATCTGGCGAGGTAGTCGTGTGGTGAAAAATACGCAAAGCCTGGTTCGGCGGCTCACCCAAGTGAAGTCGTCGCTCCATCTGCTCCTTACGACAAGCAAGAAGTACCAACAAAGTGCCCTCGTCGAGCGTCACCGTTCGCGGATTGCCACTCTTGGCGGAGTTCTAACGAGAAGCTACTCCCCAATAGTTGTATCCCAAAAACTTTACTGATCCTGGAAGATACATCGTCTTGCTTTCTTCAATTACGAGCCCTGAAGAAGTAATGAGATGAATAACATCTCTATTGGCGTGGCAACCACCTGACAGGCTTGGATAGAAGCCACTTGTTAAGTTTTGTAACGTCCTTGTTGATAGATCTGGGGACAGGCCGTGTTCACAAAAATAGTACTTTCCACCAGGCCTTAGAATTCGATAAATTTCACTCAACGCCAATTGAGGGTTCGGTATAGAACATAATGAGAATGTACAAACCACTGAATCAACACTTGCATCCATCAAATTGATGTTCTCTGCTAAAGAGAAATTGAACTCTATATCCAAATTGACTTGATCAGCTCTTTTTTGAGCTATGGCATTCAATTCATGTGAAGGATCTATTCCTATAACTTTATGAACCTTTTCGGCATCGTAATATTGCAAATTTGAACCAGGTCCTATGCCGATTTCAACAACATCACCGGTCGCAAGTGGTACCACTTTTTGTCTTTGGTACTGAATTGGTTTTGTTCCGCAGAGATAGTTAATCAGTTTGGGTACTACATTTTTGTCGTAAAATCTTGTTCCTAATATTTTGAGTGCGGGAAGAATCAAGAAAATTCCCACGTAGGTCATAAATTTGAATACAGCCTTTTTCATCTCATCATTATTCCCAACATTTTCTTCATTCTTTATGGATTCATGGGATACGCTTGGACTAATCTCGGTTCCATTCCTACGGAGTCGACACCGGGCCCAAACCAGTATCTTCTGTTGTGGAGAGCTCAGAGTCGTCAGCGACGACGTCAGCAAGGCCGAACCTTCACATCGAGCGGGAGCCAAGGAAGGCGCGTCAAGATTCTCCGACCTTTCTTTCCCAACCCAAATAGTCCCGGATGATTCACGTCCCAGGGGATTCTTTTGGATAGGGGCGGCGGGAGTAGAGGTTCTGTTTCCTAAAGACGTCGTCGTCTTGCGTCTGATCTTTTTACCAATAACCACTCGACGCAAGGTACAACTAGGTAATACGTGACGTGCTATTTCACGCGGAATAAACGTATCTATGGTGCGCCTTGCGTGCGGTGAGCAGGACCTAACCTACCCCGTTGCTTAGGGGTTCGAGTCCTCTCGGGCGCGCAAACCTTGTTTCGGACAAGCAACGATTCGCTCCGGCTTCCAAACGCATCGTGGCCCCCTCCACTTCAGGAGGGGGCCACGATGGTGTGCTCAGGAATTACGGAGCGAAGGGAAGCATCACAGCGTCGACGCCGTGCGCCACCTGCATGTTGCCTTGGTTGATGTCAGCGGCAGACAAGATAACCTTCGCGTTCTTGAAATCCGGTGCGTAGTCACGCAGACGGATGGACGGATCGTCCGAGACGAGAACCTTGGTGTTCTTGCCCTCGGCAGCGGTCGCGAGAACCGCACCGTCAGACTCCAGCGCAATATCAGACGTGACGGTCGCGCCCGGGATCACGTGGTAGAGCAACACGGTCTCGACCGTGTCGATTCCCAGACCAGCAACCGCATCGAACGCATCCGACTCACTCTTGATGTTGTGACCGGCAAGAGCGGACGCCAGGTTCTTAAACGCCTTGTCGGTGGGGGCGAACACCGTGAGTGCGGTGTCACCGTCCGCCAGTAGCGCTACGGGGGAATCAGGCTTGGCAGCAAGAACAGCTTCCGCAGCCTTGGTCAGGATGTCGAAGTCTTTACTGGAGTTATCGAACTCGGCATTGCCGACATCGAGAACGCTGGCGAGACTCGTGTTGCCATCCATGGCCTGGACGGCGGGCGCCGAAACAGCAGCTCCAGCAGCGAAGATAGCGGCGCTTGCCGCAGCTCCGAAAACCTTCGTGGTCTTCTTCATTACTACTCCTACGTTTTTAGTGCGCGCACTGGGCCGTCGCGCATCGGTATAACAGGAGTTCGTTAGTACTCACGAGTTTGGATGCACACATTCAAAAAAAGTTTTTCGTAACATCATGTTCGTCTAAATTCTGCGCAGATTCCTGCGGGTGCAGCTCATTGCACTTACGTCAATGCTCGACGGCGCTTCCGCAACTTTCGTGCGGGCTCAACAACTAGGTATCGGACCGTTCACAAGATCCGTGACCCATCCACATCAAAATTCGTCTCTTCACTCGGTGATCACGCACTACTGGCCCGGAGGGGGCTGCGAGGTGCCTATGAATGGAACATATGCATTGAATTTGTCTCACCTGGCCTAAACGAGGTTTAGCCGTGCGAGCCAGCGGGTATACCAAGCATGTCCGAGACGGTCAGGTGAGAATCTGGGCCGACCTGGACGGCAAGACAACTTCACAGTTTCCTCCTCCCTCCATGGGCGGCCCCCGGCAATCCTCCTACCGGGGGCTGTCTGCTGTGAAGGGTGCTCGATCACCCACGCAGAGCCCGTTTCGCCTGAGCAGCGCTTAGGAGGCAGAAGCCGAGAGGACTTCCGTGAAGGTCAGGTCTTTACTCGGCATCAACGATGGAACGTCGAGAACGTCTCCTTCGAACCAGTCCTCATTAGAGGCGACGGTGGGGTACTGATCCAGCGTTGCGTAGAACTCTTCCGGACTCATGGAGAAGATCTCAGCGAACGCAACCTTCCAGTCCGGCTCGGTCAGCTTCGCTGCCTGGAAATCCTTCAAGATCATTTCAAAGGCTCGGGCCTCGCTTAGTCCCTGAGCCTCCTGCAACTCTTTCGCGAGCGCAAGGACCATGAATGCAGAAGTGTTGTAATTGATGTCCAGGTCACCGTCGACGTACTCTTCAAAGTCCGCCGGCTGACTCAATCCAGACGCCATGATCGGAAAGAGACCGTTATCGAATTCGCTCTGTCCGTATTCCTGCTGTGAGTAGAACTCCTCGGCGACTTTTGCGCCGCCCTCCCACAACCAGATGGGCGCGTCATTGTCTCGCGTGAGGCCCAGCTGATAAACGTGCCAGTACTCGTGCACGATGACGGAGTACCTGTGCAAGGCGTCGTAGGTGAATTCATCCTCAGAGATCTCCAGAACCATCCAGGTTTCCGATCCGTCACCGGAGATACTCGCCCCACGCATGTCGGGTCTCTCAGGGAACGGATTCTCAACGGCACCATTCCACGCGTAGATGTTCATCGGTGACGATATGCCCGGCACGTCATGCACGCACGCAGGAACCGGGGCCCATTCGCTTAAGTTCCCCATGATGGTGGTGAATTCGTCCACCCACTCGCCGGGCAGGCTGCTATCGAGGTTGTAAGTAAAGGAGAAGTCGCCTTCAGCGTACGGAGTAGACGTATCGCACTGCTCGTCCGAGCCGATGTCTTGTTGGTCCGAGTCGACGTCTTCCTCGTCTGAGCCGATGTCTTGTTGGTCCGAGTCGACGTCTTCCTCGTCTGAGCCGCTGTAAGACCCAACATTTTGGTCATCAACGGCGCCATCCGACCCGGTACCGCAGCCGCTCACCACAACCATGAGCACACCCCCGACAAGACCGCCTGCGAGTCTCATTGCCGAACGAGTGTTCCCCATGGCTGGATGCTAACTCAGGTTATGGAGACTCGCCTTCGTCACGAAAAGTCGTTCGCTGAATCTTCTCGCGGCTCGCTGCGGTCTCGTCGACCATCAATCGGGGCCTCGTGCACTCGCCAAATGACTGCGTCGAGCCTCGGATTAGCGAGGAAATACATGAGGTCAGATATTCCCTTGCGCAATTGGTCCGCTGTGTAGTGATCAAGAGAGTTCACGCGGCATCGGGCCACGACTGGTCACGCACGGGGTGCTCGACCACGGGGTGGCTTGGCGTGTGCCACTCAACAACATCGAGGACCGTCATCTCACCCATGCCGTCTTCCAAGACGCAGACCGCCGCTCGATGTTCCACAGGAATGGATTCACGGATCGTGCGGCTCACGCAGCCTCCAGCCACTCGCCGTCTCCGCTGGTGCGTTGGCTGACGAAACGGTGAAACTCTTCGTTGCTGATGCTGGCAGCCAGCGTGCGATACGCGAGCTCTACGGCGGCCTCATTCACGATCCACGTGTTCATCGGTTACCTCCACTCGTTGTGCTGTTTCGACACAGGAGGTATGCCCAGCGGGAAAGCCCTTCAAACAACCAATTTCCGGCGCGGCGCATAGGTAACGTACGTCGCGAATCGGACATTCCGCACAGCAATCGCCGCCGAATGGACCTCTTCACGGGGGCCCAGATCAACATCGGGTGCGGACCAAGATGAGCGGTCCACTCTCCCGGCGCGCGATAACCCGGCAAATTCGGTCGGATCTGATCGATCTCTTCGGCAGAGAAGATCTGTCGCGTCGAGGTCACTGTTGCCGCTCCGGTCGACTCGACCGCCATCCACAACGCAACCAGGTTGTCGCCATTGGGAACGTCGACGATCACGAAGAAGTGATCATCTCCCCCTCCCACCCCGTACACAGAAATCAGGGAACCACCCGAGTGCTTGGTCAAACCCGCAATAACCTGCTCGCGCCCCACCGCGCCTTCTTTCGCCAAACCTGCAACACCATCAGCCGTGTAGGCACCGGTAATCAAATACGTCGACATCGGTCCTGTCCTCATAGGCGACAGATCAACCTTTCTCAGGACGAGGCCATTGGCGGGCACCTCGCCGCGCAGACGAATCAGCCAATTGGCGACCCTCCGCCGGGCCCAACGTCTGAGTAGTCACTGCTCTCAGAGCATGGCCCTTACGCGCCATGGAGACCGCGCGACCCAACTACTCTGGCGTCCCATGCGCTCGGAGGCCCTAAAGCATCGAAGCACCCGGCGGATGCTGTTCGCCCAAATCAATCAGGGCGCCGCCGGTTGGATGCAGACCACCGCTGGCTCGTGGTACGTGCTCACCGAAGCCGGCTCCACGACCGCGCTGTCTTTCTTCGTGATCGCCTCCATGACTCCATCACTTTTTCTGAACCCTGTTGGCGGACGTCTGATGCAGAGTTATTCACCGGTAGCCATGGTCAAAGTGCTGGCGCCCCTGGCCGCGCTCGCTCCCCTGCTGATCGCCGGGCTCTACGCGACGGGCACGCTGTCGATTCCACTTTTGTTCGCACTTACCGTTATTGGAGCGTCCTTTCGCGCTCTGCAGGCCCCAACGTTCGCGAAGATCCTGCCGCTCACCGTGCCCAAGAGCCAGCGCGCTGCCGTCTTGGGCTACTCCGCGATCGCTTTCAACGTTTCTCGCAGCGTCGGACCCGTCATCGCTGGTATCGCCGGCACGGGCCTTGCCTACCTGTTATCCGGTGTCGGCTTTCTCATCGTGGCCGCCATCATGTTCGTCACGCCGCTGGGCTCCGCACAGTCAACTCCCACCACGACCGGACCGAGCGCCTCACACAGCGCCGCTCCCAAAGGATCTTCTTTCCGCCACGCTCTTCGATTGATGTGGAATATCACGGCCGTCCGCATTCTGTTCTTGTGTGTCGTCGTCTTCTATCTGGTGTCAGGGTCGATCCATCAGCTTCTCGCGGCCGTCGCCAAAGACACCAGCACCACGTCTCTCGCCCTAGGCGCCCTCTATGCATGTGCGGCGATCGGCGCCATACTCACGAACCGACCCGTGCTGCGCTACCTCGACAACAACGGTCACCGCACTCGCCTGCTATCGATCGTCATCGTCGCAGCAGCCCTGACGGTGGTTGCGTTCGGCTTCAGTTCCGGACTGATCTTCGACATGGCCTTGATGGTGATTCTCGGGGCCCTGGGTGAAGCCATGTATCTAGTAGTGCAGCGCTCGATTCTCTTGGAACTCGACGAGGCCGACTCCGGCGCCATCTTCGGCCTGTTCCTCGCCATCCTCACGGGGGCGAGCATCCTCGGCTCGATCGGACTTGGATTGCTGATGGATGCGGTGGGTGTTCGGTCCGGGCTCGTGACGCTCGGGGTGGTGACGCTCGTCATCGCCGTGCCCTTGATCCTGCTGGTCACACGGGCGTCGTCGAAGCCGCAGCAGGCCTCAACCGACGACTGACGCAACATCACGGCCGCGACCGGGCACGCGATCGCGTGCCTTAGGTTCTTGCCATGAGCAGGCGGAAGTTCTTCATCGACACCGACACCGCAACAGACGATGCGGTCGCTCTCGTGATGGCTCTCCAGCACCCAGATATTGATGTTCTCGGCATATCTACGGTGGCGGGTAATTGCACCGTCGAACAAGCCACGCAGAACGCTCTGTACACGCGGGACCTTGTCGGGTCGACGGTCCCGGTTCACGTGGGCGCCGACGGCCCGCTGATGCGGCCTTTGCAAACCGCCCATCATGTGCACGGCAAAGACGGCATGGGGGATATTGGCCTCCCTTTACACAGTCGGGAGCCCGCCTCCCATCGAGGCGTCCAAGCGATGATCGACGCGATCATGGACTCTCCCGGTGACGTCGAACTCGTCACCCTGGGGCCTTTGACCAACCTGGCATTGGCGTTGCGCTTGGAACCAGCGATCGTCGGTGCCCTCAAGCGCGTCGTGACAATGGGAGGCACGGCCGTGCTTCCCGGAAACATCACTCCGCTCGCAGAATTCAACTTCTGGGTAGACCCCGAGGCTGCTGCGATCGTCACCAACTCCGGCCTGCACTTCGAGATGGCCGGATGGGATATCTCCGCCGCGCACGCGGTCATCCACGACGAACTCGCAGCGAAATTGCGAAGCCTCGGCACCTTGGGGCAGTTTGCTGTCGACATCCAAGGAGTGCTGCGGGAATTCTGTCGAACCGAGACTGTTCTCGATGGTTTCGATCTCCCCGATCCGCTCGCCATGGCGATCGCACTCGACCCGTCGATCGTGACGCGCGAAGCACAGCATTTTGTCGAAGTCATTCCCGGTGATAGCGCTGCGCGCGGTCAGACAATCGTGGATGAACGCGGTGCCAGCGGTAACGACGCCAACTGTCGGGTCATTTACGAGGTGGATCGTGACCGCTTCCTCAACATGCTGCACCAGGCACTGCGAGACGCGCGTCCGGGGAACTGACGCACCGCGTACGGTGGGGACGTGGACGTTTTTCGATCCCGACCCTTCATGGTGGTCGTCATTGTCTGCGTGATCGTCGGCTTTGTCGGCGCGGGCGCAGCGGCCCTGATCCCACGCGGAGGAGGGTCCGAGAACGTCGACGTGACGTCTTTGTGGCAGTCGCAGTCCGAGGAAGTGAGGTCGGAGGTGTGTTCGGCTTTTCGTGCCAACCCTCAGGGCTATCTCGCATTGATGGAACAAACATGGCTCGTCGACGGCACCCTCGATCAGGACAGTTTCGAGACTCTCGTGGATGAGATCGCCACCGACTGCCGAGTCAACTACTAGACCGCGCATGCCCGTCGAAGAGATAGTCGATTCCCGTGATGATCGCCTTGCGGGGTATCGAGATCTCACCGATGTCGCGCTGCGGGTCGCGTTCGAGCCAGCGAACGGTGTCTACATAGCCGAGAGCGCATCGGTGATCGAGCGGGCACTGGACGCCGGACACGAACCGTTCTCCATCCTCATGGAAGACAAGTGGCTACCGAAGATGACGCCCCTGATCACGCACTTCCCCGATGTTCCCGTTTATCTTGCAAGCTCCGGACTCTTGCACGACATCACCGGCTTCCACGTGCACCGAGGTGCACTGGCTTTGATGAAACGTCCCGCACCGGTGACGATCGAATCAGTGATCACCGATGCTCGACGCTTGCTGATCCTCGAGGACATCGTCGATCACACCAATGTCGGGGCGATCATCCGCTGCGCCGCCGGACTCGGCTTCGACGGCTTCCTAGTCACACCTCGCTGCGCCGATCCGCTCTATCGACGCAGCGTTCGGGTGTCGATGGGAACGGTGTTCGACCTTCCCTGGACGCAGATCGATCCCTGGCCGGACTCGCTGAACCACCTGCGCGACAACGGGTTCGCTGTGGTCGGGGTGACTCCGCACGGACACGACGCAGTCGAGCTCGACGCGTTCGATGCGCCCGATCGTGTCGCACTGGTTCTTGGCACCGAGGGCGACGGGCTGACCACAGCCGCCCTCGACGCGTGCGACAGGTCGGTTCGGATTCCAATGCACAACGGCGTCGATTCACTCAATGTCGCCGCTGCGGCAGCGATTGTGTGCTGGGCGCTTCGATCCGGATAGTCGATCCGGATCTCACGACATGACCGGCTAGCCGGAAAACGAGACGGCGCCGTAACGACAGCTCCCCGCAGACGCGACTCTTGCTACCGGCCCTTGGGGATCGTGATCGGTGCTACCGGCTGGAAGGTGATTCTGGTCGTGTTGGAGATTCGATTCTGGGCATCGAATTCCAGCAGCGTGGCGTTTAAACCGTTCGCGGAGATTCGCACCACGGTTCTGCTCGGCTCAATCTCCGATGGAGCCGGATGCGATGCGGACACCTCCATGGTGCCGTTCTCTAACACCTGTGTCGTCACAGCCGGCGCCCCTCCATTCCACGGCGACCACGGGTCGAATCCGATCCGACTTTCCACCCCGGAGATCGGATGAGGGTTGCTCGCGGTGCGAGTTTTCGTCCATCGCTTCAAGGGCGGATCCCGAAAGTACTGGCGTTGACCAGCGGTGATAATTTCCGAGATCTTCTTCATCCCCATGTTTCTGTTACCCCGACCGATCACTTGGGCGAAGTCGTCGCAATCGGCAGTGCCCGCATTATCGATCCGGCACTTGGATCGAGTCTTCGGCCGCTTACCGTTACGCACGTACGTCAAGGGCGCACTCAAAGCCCACGCAGCCCACGCGCCAACAGCACCTTGCGGATCCTGACTGAAGGTGGCAAGAGCGGCAGTTACGTCGGCCGGGACGGGAAGGCCCTCCGCCTGCGCTGGGGAGACGAGTGCGAGCGATGATGAGAACACGGCCGCCGCCACGACGCCACAGATGCCTCGGGCCTTGACCACCACATGACGGTAACCAAGGACGTCAACTCCAAGCAAATGCGATTTCCGCCGTCTTGGTAGCACGCGCGCGATAGCGTCGCCTTGTGACTTTGTTCGGGAATATCGACGCCGGCGTGCTCCGCTCACGGCTGCGTCAACTGCCCAGCGCGATCCGACATAAGCCGTGTGAGCTGGGAGACATCGAGTGTCGGCGAGAGTTTTCCGATGAACTCAATGCGGGCCTCGCAGCGCGTTTCGGCACGGCAAGCGACGTAACACTCAAAGACCACTTCATTGCTCGACCCGACGGCTCCGAGCTGCGTGTGCGCATCTACCGCAAGATCGGCAGCACTGCCCGCGGGGCGCTGCTATACGTGCACGGCGGAGGAATGATCGTCAGTTGCATCGAGGACTACGACGCCCGCTGCATGCACTACTGCACCAACACAGGAATTCCCGTGGTGTCCGTGGACTACCCACTCGCACCAGAGTCTCCCTACCCCGCACAAATCGATGACGCGCTGACGGCGCTGTCGTGGATGCACGCCTCATCGACAGAGTTCGGCTGGGATCGCGACCGGATCGGCATCTGTGGCGACAGCGCCGGCGGTGGGCTCACCGCAGGCGCCGTCTTGAAGAACAGAGACACCGCCGGTCCTGCGTTGGCTTGCCAGATGCTCGTCTACCCGATGCTCGATGACCGCAACACCATCCCGGACCCTCGGTTCCCCAAGCAATTCCAAATCTGGACCTACGTCGATAACGAAACCGCGTGGGACGCCTACCTCTCGGGCCTCGACGATCGACAGGACGTGCCGATCTATGCAGCACCCGCTCGGGCGACCGATCTGAGCGGGCTTCCACCGGCCTATATCGACACCGGAACCTTGGACATCTTCTACGACGAGGATCTCGCCTACGCCAAGCAGATGATGGCTGACGGAGTGACAGTGGAGGGGCACCTGTGGAACGGTGCCCCGCACGGGTTCGACTACTTCGCCTTCTCCTCGGCGATCGCCGGGAAGGCGTGGGATTGCCGGTTTGCCTTCCTGGTCGAGCACCTGCACTGACGCGGTATCCCCGCCCTCGCGCGATACCCCCTCAAGGAAGCGGCGCTCACCCCCCCCCCTTCGAGTGGCGCGACGTTCGTTGCTGTGGTGCCCTAACTCAAAGGCGTTCGGGCTTACAGGAGCACCTGCCCAGGGAGGTGGTTCACGTGTGGGACGGAATGCCGACCGTCGTGCCCATCCAGGGGGCTATCGTCGCCACGGTCTTCCTCGTCATCGCCTTCGTCAAAGTCTTTCGGGGGGTTCGCGGCACCGACGCGATCCTGTGGAACGCCGTAGGTGTCATCACGCTTCTGTACTTGTTCACCTCAGTGGCGTGGGTCGCATCCGGGGGGCTCACGCAGTAGATCGTCGAGGTTGTGGATCAGCGACGCAGTCGACGTGGGGCACGCGCGCGTCACGCGTTGTGACAGGCTCGGAGCATGGATTGGCTGAACGTCGGAGCGATCGTCGCGGGAGTGGTCGTCCTCATCGCCTGGTATCGGGCGGATAACGCAGCAACGCCCGAGTCCCGCCGGCCGTGGCTCATCGCCCGGTACGGAGCTATCGGATTCATCATCATGTGGTTGATCGTCGAGGGTCCGGCGATGTATCGACTGATCTTCGAGGGTGGCGTGGAGTAGTCCGCGCCATCGGCGGCTTCACGTCCACCGAGTCCTCGCACCCATCTCCCCTAGGGTGTCGGTGTGAATGAAACTGCGAGCGCCCCCGCCACGCAGGCGCCCAATGGCCGGATGGTGTGGATCGACCTCGAGATGACCGGTCTCGATCCTCAGTCAGATGAAATCGTCGAGATCGCCGCCATCGTCACCGAAGCCGATCTCACCGAGATCGACGACGGCCTGAGCATCGTGATCAAGCCGAACGATGCACCGCTTGCGGCGATGGACGACGTCGTGGTCGCCATGCACACCGCGTCGGGCTTGATCGACGAGATCCCGCAGGGAACGACGCTCTCGGACGCCGAATCACGTGTCCTGGAGTACGTGACTTCACGCGTTCCCGAGCCTCGCAAGGCTCCGTTGGCGGGCTCGAGCGTGTACGTCGACCGCATGTTTCTCGCCCGCTACATGCCCGACCTCGACGCCCACATGCACTATCGCCTCGTTGACGTCTCGTCCCTCAAGGAGTTGACCAAGCGCTGGTACCCGCGCGCCTACTTCAACACCCCGGAAAAGACGGGCAACCACCGCGCGCTGGCCGACATCCGAGAGTCCATCGCCGAGCTCCGCTACTACCGGGACGCCGTGATGGTTCCGCCGCCCGGACCGGACACATCCACCGCCAAGGAACTCGGCAATAACCACGTGGTGGACCACGGCTAGACTTCTCCAGCGCTCTGGAAACAGGGCCGCGGTGGGTGTAGCTCAGCTGGTAGAGCGCCGCGTTGTGGTCGCGGATGCCGCGGGTTCAAGTCCCGTCACTCACCCCACGCAGCGGCACCCCACCTCGAAGGGTTCGTGTTCGACGGAATCGACGACCGACAAGGATGCGGCTGTGGGCACCTGGCACGCGTACGAGTGGACGTCCACGTCGATACCAGCCACGGTGGATTCTCGGGCCCGCGCATTCCACGAGTCGCTGAACGACTACGAAGCAACCGCACTGATCGACCTTCCGGCGCTCGCCGCTGAGTTGTCTATCGGCCGTGTCGTCGCCAAAGACGAGTCCACCCGGTTGGGGTTGCCGGCTTTCAAAGCGTTGGGGGCGTCATGGGCGATCCATCGGGCAACCGAAGGCCTCACCGGTCCGCTGACGATCGTGACAGCTACCGACGGCAACCACGGACGAGCGGTTGCTCGATTCGCACGAACCTTGGGGCACTCGGCGTCGATCTATACGCCAGATGGTGTGCACCCGAGCGCAGTGAAAGCGATCCGCGACGAAGGTGCACGCGTGGAGGAGGTTGGCGGCTCGTACGACGCCGCAGTAGCTGCGGCTGCTTCCGCGGCCACTGCCCCAGGACACGTTCTGGTCCAGGACACGGCGTGGGAGGGGTACGAGCAAATCCCCGGATGGATCGTCGACGGATACGCGACTCTCTTCGCCGAAGCAGATGAGCAACTCATCACCTTGACCGCAGGCTCCGCCAGTGTCGATCTCGTACCCGTCCCCACCGGAGTCGGATCCCTGTTGCAGGCGGCTCTCACCCACTACCGATTTGACGGTGACGCCCGAGTGGTGTCAGTAGAACCAACCGAAGCCGCCTGCATCGCACTCAGCATCGATGCCGGACAACCGGTGACAGTGGAAACGGGCGTCACGGTTCTGTCGGGACTCAACTGCGGAACACCTTCCCTCCTAGCCTGGCCACTGATCCGAGATGGTCTTAGTGGTGCCGTGAGCCTCGACGATGAGGACGCTATACGGGCGGCACATGACCTCGCGTCTCTCGGCGTTGCCGCAGGCCCGTGCGGCGGATCAGGGCTGGCGGCCGCTCGTCTGCTCTTGACCGGCGATGGGGCAGCTGCTCGTCGATCGCACCTAGGGATCGACTCGTCGAGCACGCTTCTACTCATCATCACTGAAGGTTCTGACGCCAATCCACTGCCCGGCTGAGTACCCAACTGAGGATGGGTTCGGCGTGCGTGAGCCGCTACCGTGCGGGAATGACCGATGCACTCGATCAAAGCCCCGGATCCCACGCAGCAGATCAGCGATCGCTTGACCACCGGGAGATTCGCTACGGCACCGTCTCATCCGTTGAGGAAGCCGCCACCGCGCGCGCGGTGCCGGTGGCCGCGGTGGTGAAGTCTCTGTTGGTGCGTCGGGGAGAGGACGACCATCTACTGGTTCTCGTTCCCGGCGATCGATCAATCTCCTGGCCGAAACTGCGAGCGGTTCTGGGTGTGTCTCGCCTATCGATGCCGGATGCGAAGACGGCACTCGCGGTGACCGGGTATGAACGGGGCACGATCACCCCACTGGGCCTCGACCTGCCCGTTGTGGTGGACGAGCGAATGCGAGGTGAAGCGATCACGCTCGGCTCAGGTGTCCATGGCGTCGCAATAGGACTCGACGCCGACGCCATCATCGCGAGTTACTCCGCCATCGTGGCGGATGTATCCGACTCCTAGCCGGCGATCGGCGAGGCCTGCACCAACAAGCCGGACATGATCAAGATGGCGACGACGAGGGCCATCTCCGGGCCGAGGGTCTTGCGCAATTGGCCGAGGTGCTCACGCTCTTCCTTGACGACGTCCGATCCGCTGTCTCGCTGCACCAGCACGTACTCGATTTCCGGAATGACGTTGAAGTGGTTGCGGTAGCCGAAGAATGCGAGCGCGGCAACGAGCGCGACCTTGATGAGCAGGATCCAGCCCCACGCGGTGGTTACAAGCGCGCCGGGTGAGGGGAGGATGAAGAAGGCCATCACCACGCCGGTCACCGCCACCCCGAACACCGAGTACGTGGCGAGTCGCGAAAACCGGACGGCGAGCTCGCTCCCGTCGGGCACCAGGCTCGCTTCCTGCCTTCGCTTGCGCAGCACGAGGACCAAGGCGATAGCGAGGGCGAGGATCCCCCCACCCCAGATGGCCGCGAACGTCACGTGCGCCGCATCCGTGGCGACCATCAGCCACAGTGGTCCTGCGGTCACCGTGTGGCCGTCGAGGGCATACGAGGCGATCACCGCTCCACTGAGGACCCATACGAACGGGCTTCCGTTGACCATTCCGGGGACGCCCGCGAGGGCAGCGCCGGCGAGGAGTCTCAAGAGCGCAGCGGCGATCAGATTCCAGCTGGACCCACCGAGCAGTTGTGACGCGAGGTCGATGACCGCGCCGACAACGGCGACAATGCCAGCGATCCGCATGATCCGAAATAGATGTGGACCAACCCACATCATGCGCGGCAGAGCAACGAAGGCCACGAACAGCGCAACACCCCAGCCGATGATGACACCGAGATTGGAGATCGCCGACGCAACGGATGCGACCGGTCCCCCACCCCCGCCTGTTCCGAGTTCCTCGGCAGCAGCAAGTTCTGTCTCGAGGTCGCCCGGTGCTTCGCTGCCTTCGTCCTCCACGGCCGGCTCTGCCAAAACGACATCACCGACACCGAAGCGAATGACTCCTCGCACCGTGTGTCCGTCGGCCGCCTCGGCTTGCCAGACAACGCCGTAGATTCCTTCGTCGAGGGAGATAGCCGGCTCCAGAAGCCAGGCGTTTCCCTCATCGATTTCCACCGGCTCGTAGACCAGCTGGGTCCCGTCGGCGTCGAGCAGCCGCGTCTCGGTCTCGTTCAGGCTGATGGGGTCCGAGAACCGCAACTCGATCTCGGTCAGTGGCTCGGCGACCGTTTCTGCGTTGCCCGGGGAGGAACCTTCAAATGCGGCGTCGGCCTGCGCACCACTCGCGCAGCCCAGGGTCACCAGGACCATCACGGTGACGGCGAGCAGCGCTTGACGACCTCGGTGCCAGGCGCGTTGCGAGGACCTTCTCACACAGTCACCGTACCCTTATGGCGGCGGAACTACCCCAAGCAAGTCTTGACTTGCCGGCCGAATAGTTGAAGCCTAAACTACGGGTGAATCAGGAGGTCTTATGCCGGCTGTCACCGCGGACACCACGACCCTTCCGCGCCTGAGCGTGGACCCCGCATCCACCCTGCGCACCGTCAAAAAAGTGACCAACGCACCCCAGGGGTACGAGGGCGAGGGTTTTCCCGTCCGCCGTGCCTTCGCCGGTGTCGACCCGATCGACCTCGACCCCTTCATTCACATGGATCAGATGGGGGAAGTGGAGTACGCGCCGGGTGAGCCCAAGGGAACACCGTGGCACCCGCATCGTGGATTCGAAACGTTCACCTACTTGATCGACGGGCAGTTCCTGCACCAGGACAACCATGGCGGTGGCGGCACGATCCTTGATGGCGGCACCCAATACATGACGGCTGGCGATGGCATCTTGCACATCGAAACCCCACCCGAACATCTGGTGGAAGGTGGCGGCCTCTTTCACGGATTGCAACTGTGGATCAACCTTCCGACCGAGAAGAAGCGCATCGACCCGCAGTACCAAGACCTGCAGGGAACCGATGTCGCAATGGTCACCAGCGGCGACGGCGGCGCTGTTCTTCGCGTCCTCGCCGGCGAGATCGCCGGACACCAGGGACCGGGTATCTCACACACGCCCATCGCCATCGCACACCTCACGCTCGCTCCGGGAGCGCAGATCGATATCCCGTGGCGATCAGACTTCAACGCCCTCGCCTACGCCCTGGCCGGCTTCGGTTCCGTAGGAGCCGAGCAGCACCCCGTCCACACCGGCCAGATGGCCGTCTTGGTTAACGGCGATGCGATTCGCGTTCGGGCGGCCGATCAACAAGAGTCGCGATCACCGAACCTCGAGATGTTCATCATCGGTGGTGTGCCGCTGCGGCAACCGACATTTCAGTACGGACCTTTCGTGATGAGCACGAAGTCCGAGGTCATCGAGGCGTTCGAAGACTTCCAAGCCGGACGCTTCGGCCACATCCCCACCGACGCGATCCAGCCGCATCGCCCCCAGGGCTAGATCGATTCGCTAGTTGCCCTCTGTACGTTCGGGAGGACCTCCAGGGGGGTCCTCCCGATGCAGTTGGGCCACGTACTCCTTCCACGCCTGGGTCTCGGGATCCTCATCGAGGACCGCGACCTCGGCGCGTTCCTTCGCCTCGGCTTCTGCCTCAAACTTCGCGGCACGCTCACGGTAGTAACGACCGATCCAATTGCTGAAACTGCCGTGCTTGCGGTACCTGTTCCACACGACGATCGCGAAGATGCCGATGATCGGCCACTGGATCATGTAGCCAAAGGATCGATCCACCCCGGACTGCCAACGACTGAACTGATTGATGCTGGCGAAGATAGATAAGGAAACGAAAACCACGAGCGGAACGTGCAGCGTCCAAAAATCCTTCCAGCGCCTGCGGTTCTCGCTCATGAGTTCACCCTGTCATCCGAGGCCGCATCGCGAGGCGCTGTTCGCGTGTTTCGCGAGCCTCGCAATCCGTACCACCCGATGATCACGACGCCCAGGCCGGCGATAACCCAGGTCGACCACGTCAAGCCGCCCGGGACGTCGCGTTCCGTCCACCACGCCATGACCGGCAACGCCGCAGCAACTAGCGCGAGCGCGACGACCGAAGGCGCTTGCGACACAGCACTCCAGAAGAGCCACCCGGCGATCGGCAGAACCACGAGCGCGAGGACAGCCAGGACCTGCGGACCGAGGATCTGTGACTGAAAGGAGGTAGGGAACGCGAAGAGCGCGGCCACGAATACCACGGCTGCTGCTTCCGGGAATCCGCGCAGGGGTCCGGCGGATGTAGTTCTCAGTGCGGTTCGAAGCGCCAGCGGAATGGCCACACCCAGGAGAACCACGGAGGCAACCGACATCGAGTCGCCGGAGATGACACTGGCGGGTAGTGCAGTTCGGGCGAGCGCAACCGACAAACCGATGACCATCCCCATCCACGCGACTTCCCACACGCTCAATTGCACGAGGGTTCGTGTGGTGGATTGTTCGGGGAGTCGAGCGATGACCTGAGTGCGCTGCCGCCACCCGAAGCCGATGAGCACAATCAGCACACACACCTTGGCCAGGATGATCGCACCGTAGGGGCTGGTCACCAACGACGCCGGACCATCCATTCGAAGAGATGCGTTCAGCAGTCCACTCTCGGCCAGCAAGATCACACTCACGAGGGCGAGCACGCTGAATCGCTTGAGGACCACGTCCTTGTGGGATGAGTTGCCAGTGACGTAGGCGATGGTCGCGATCAAACCGCCGATCCAAGCTGAGGCGGCAACTACGTGCAGCCCCAAACTGACGGTTGCAGCCGAGTGTCCATCGGCGATTCCTGAGTGACCGGTGAAACCGAGGAGACCAGCTGCGGTGATCGCTGCAACTGAGACCAGCATGCCGGTGATTCGCTCCAGCACCACCCAACCAAGAAGCGCCACGAGGCCGACGAGAACGAACTGGATCAAGATGATTCGACCAAGCGTGGTCTGGGTGAGCAGTGACCACATGATCGTGGGATCGAATGCCGCATCGAGCGGCATTGCCAGGACTTCGGACACCGTGAGCACAGCCTGGATCGCCAGGGCCATCAACCACACGAGAGCCGCGCCGCTGGTGAGTCGACCCACACGCGCATCGGGACGCGGGGCTAGGACTCCACCCACGATCGCGCCACCAACCGTGACCGCCATCGCGATGTCCCGGATCCAGATATCGACGGGAAGTGAGATCAAGGTTGCGAAGGGCACCACGGGCAACCCTGGAATGTTCGACTCCGATAAACCTCCCAGGGAAGCGACAACCAAAAGCATTACCGGGATACCGACAAGCAGGGGCGCGATCAGTCGCTTGATGGAAGCAACGGCGGATTCGTGCACGACCATTAGGACGGGAGCTTGAAGGTTCCGAAGATCGACGGCTCGGTGTTGGGGCTATCGAGTAAGAAAGTAGTGAGCAGTGCGCCCAGGAGAACGGAGACGCAGATCCAGACCATCCAGTAACTCACCAATTTGGTTTGGTAGTACACCAACGGCGAGATGAGGCCCTTGCGGGTGCGATTCAGCAGCCCGATGTGCAGGAAGACGAGTATCAGCAGATTGAAGATGTTCTCCGCACACAGCAGCAGAACTGCCGAGGCGTAGGCGCCGTTGGATGCGCCAAACGGGAACGTGGTGATCTGGATCCACTGGGCCACGAGGGCTGCCACCGTGATGATGAGTGACACACCGCCGCCGAGCAGCATGCCGTCGCGATGACCTTTCACAAGTTGCTTGTAGCCGAACCACATGGCGATCGTGGCCAAGACCGTGAGCCCGAAGATCGCCCAGAAGGGCCACTCCGGAGCAAACGTGGCGTCGCTCTTGGAGGGAAGGGTCGAGTTGGTTTGGCTGGAAGTAAGGCTCGCCCCCGGCGGCGCCCAGCCACCGTTGACGTTCAGCGCCCATAGATACGAGTAACTGACGACCAGGGCCAATGTGCCCGAGACGCTCATCACGATCAGCGTCCACAAGCCGACTTTGGTTCGCCGCGCGATTTCGCCGATCGGTTCACCGGTCGGGGGGTATAGCGGAGTCTCTTGCGTACCCACAGCATCGGTGCTCACTTGGCACCTACCTTCGTCATGAGATCGCCATCGTGTTCTCGCATCTCCTTCTCGTAGGGATCAGGAACGCCGTAGTTGTAGGGGCGCTCGGTCACCACGGGAAGCACCGCGAAGTTGTCCAGCGGCACCGGCGTGGGGGTCTGCCATTCCAGTGACTTCGAGCCCCATGGATTCGATGGCGCGATATCGCCGTACTTCCACGAGGAGATGATGGCGCCCAGGAAGATCAGCATGCCCACCCCGATGATGTACGCACCGATGGTGGAGATCCAGTTGGAGATGTTGAACAGATCGTCGAACTGAAGGACGCGGCGTGGCTGGCCTTGCAGACCTGCGACGAACATGGACATGAACGTGATCTGGAAGCCGACGAACGCCGTCCAGAGGCCGATTGACCCCGAGCGTTCATTGAGCATGCGCCCTGTCATCTTGGGGAAGTAGAAAGCGATGCCGCCCATGGCACCGAACAGGCCCACACCCATCAACATGAAGTGGAAGTGCGCCACGACGAACATGCTGCCGTGGAAGTACTGGTCGGCCGGAACATCAGACAGGTAGATGCCGGTGACGCCGCCGATCATCTTGTTGAAGATGACCGCATACACAGCCATGATCGGCAGTCGCGTCCACACGACGCCTCGCCACATGGTGCCAAGCACCACCAGCACCAAGAACCCAACAGGGATCGAGATCATCTCGGTGGACAGCATGAACGGGTAGTTCACCGCCGGGGCCCAACCGGTCATATACATGTGATGCGCCCACACCAACCCACTGAGCGCAACCACACCAACGATTCCCGCTACCGCAAAGTTGAAGGAGAACAAAGGCTTTCGGTAGAAGACCGGGAGCAGCTCGAGCATGAGTGCCGTCGAGGGGATCAAGATGACGTAGACCTCGGGGTGACCGAGCAACCAGAACAGGTTCTCGTACAGCCAGACGCTGCCGCCCTCGAGCGGCTTGAAGAAGGACGTACTGAATATTCGATCGCTCAGCGCCAGGATCTGCGAGTACTGGTAGAAGGGAAATGCGTACAGACCCATCAAAGCGGCAGCGAAGACACCAAACACCAGGATCGGCGTGCGAGACCAAGTCATGCCCTTCGCGCGCATAGTCAAGATCGTGGTCATCACGTTCACGCTGGCAACACCGGTCGAGATCGCGAAGACGATGATCGTCATCTGGTAGCCGAGCATCCCGGGCGGACCTTGGGATGCAAGGGGCTGGTAGACGGACCAGCCATCTTGGATCCCCCCGAGGAACAACGAGCTGATCAAGCACGGAACCGCCGCGGCGAGCAGCCACAAACTCAAGGCGTTCAACCGCGGGAAGGCCATATCTCGCGCACCGATCATGATCGGCATGATGAAGTTGGCGATGGGACCCATCACCACGATGATCATTCCAATGATCATCGCGATGCCGTGCGTGCCGATGATCGAGTTGTAGAAACTCGGGGTGAATACCTCCGCCCACGTCACACCGAGTTCGGTGCGGATGAGCATCGCCAGCAGACCACCGAAGCCCAGGATGATCATCACCATGATCAGGTATTGAATTCCGACCACCTTGTGGTCGGTGGTGAACTTCCAATAGCGCGCCTTGCCCAGGTCTTTGCCCGCCATGTACTCGGCGTCCGCATGGGTGAGGTCTCGACCCATGAGCCAGCGGATGGGACCGATGAAGGCGCCCATGCCAGCCATGAAGCCGATGACCCAGCCCAAAAGCGCCGCGAGGTACACCAGTTGCGGGGCGATGGGCGCGTAATTGACGCTCGAGGCAGCACCTGAAGGAATGAAGGCGTTGGTGACGACGGCTGCGATGGCGGCAAGGCCGAGGCCACCTATCAAACCGGTGCCGAAGTTGAGCCGGCGCATGATGCCGCCGGGCTTGCCGTGCTGGACCGGCTGGGGCACCTGTGCTCCAAACGCGGTGGCGGTCGCACTCATGAGGTCTTACTTCCACCCATCTCGCGAGCCCAGGAGTTGAAGGAGCCCTTGTCCAGCACCTGGATCTGGGTTTCCATGTACGCGTGGTGGAGGCCGCACAGTTCGGCACAGCGCACGTTGAACGTGCCCGCCTTGTCCGGAGTGACACCCGTTTGAGTGATCGCGCCGGGGTTCGCGTCGATCTTGACGCCGAGTTCCACCGCCCAGAAATTGTGGATGACGTCCTTGGAGGTGACGTTGAAGTAGACCGGTCGATCCTTCTCCAAGTACAGCGTCTCGGACGTGATCTTGTCGTATTGCGGGTACTCGAAAGTCCACACCCACTGCTGACCAGTGACGTTCACGATAAGCGCTTGGGAATCGGCGGGCTGCTCATCGGCGGGGATGGTCCCGTAGGAGTTCGCGGTGATCTGCGCCAACTCGATCAGACCCCACACCACGAGGAAGAAGGCGAGCGCGCTGGACACGACGGTCCACAGCACCACACCGATGGTGTTGCTACGGATCGCAGGGCTCTCATCTTTGGGGACCTGATCACCCTTGACGTGCTTCCAGCCGAGCAAGCTATACACGAGCACCGCGAACACGAACGCGCAGATCGGTATCGAGACGAGGGTGAAGACGAAGACCGTCTGCTCGATGTCGCGCATGATGGGCGATGCCGGTGCGCCAGTTTGATTCATCGCTGCAAGGAGCAACCAGCAAAGCGGCAGGAGCAGGAAGCCGATGACAACTGTCAGCACCATGATGCCGCGCGCGTAGGGCCTTCGGATCCAGTTCTTCACTCGGTGCATCGACGGCGGACGATTGGTGGGGGTCTCGGGGCCGTCGGGATCGGGACGCACGTCGGTAGCGGTCATCCGACCACCTCGAAGGTTCCGGCCATCCATCCACGCTGCTGCATCGGGCCGCCGAACTCTTGGTACATGTCTCCGCACGGAAACTCGCAGTTCCACACGTAGGTACCCGGGTCACCGGTGACGAACGTGACCTCGATCTTCTGCGGATCCACCGGATATCCGGCTTTGTCCGTCTTGGCGTTCGCCTTGTTCATCGGCAGCGGCACGGATAGGAAGAAGTCAGGCTGAGTCGCTTCCGGGTACTGGTGAACGGTGAAGGTGTGGCCGATGTTGTCGGACTTGACCTCGGTCACCGAGTTGCCATTCCAGGTCATGGTGCCGTCCATGGTTCCGTGCACCTTGGCGAAGAACGGGTTGTAGATCTGACCGCCGGTGTCGTACTGGATGAAAGTGAGCGTGACGGCAGAATTCGCGGGAACCTGGATCGTGGTGGTCGGGTGGTAGAACGGCTGACCGGAGAGCCAATCTTGGCCGAGGGGCGATTTCGGGGTGGCCGGCGGCGGAACCTTGTCCGAACTATTCGGGTAGACGGCCAACTGAAGGGTCGCGTGCGGCAGTGTTCCTTGCGGGGTGTCCAGGGTCCCCGCCACCTCAGCTTTCAAGGCCGGCGGTTCAGCTTGGGCCACCGAGGTGTAAATCGCGATACCTGCGACGACGGCGACACCGACGACCACCGTCATCAAGGTCACGAGGACTCGCTTCACCCGCGGTTCCTTCTCTCAGTGCGCAACAGAGATTGCAGACATGTTGTCCGCGAAGCTCAAACTGTCAGTGGACAGGTGGTCTGTCAACGCTCACACGGAAATCGACACCGAACGTTTCCCGAATACCCTGTGAAAGACATAAGCAAGCGATATTTCGGGCTTTCGGGCTCCTCCTCGCACGTAAGGTGACTGGATGGGCGACCTCGCCCCCGATCTGGGGTTCTTCGACCTCGATCTATTCGTGATCACCAACCTCATCGGCGCAACCTGTCTGTATCTGTGGGCTGCACGCAGAACTCCCGGTTGGTCGCGCATGCCGACCGCGTCGTTCCTGTCCGCGATGGTCGCGCTCGCACTCGCCTATCTCGGACCCTTCGGCGCATGGGCGCATGATGCCTTCTGGGCGCACATGGGTCAGCACCTGCTGGTGCTGATGATCGCTGGACCACTGATCGTGCTGTCCGCACCCGTACGACTAACCTTCCTCAATCTAGGTCCCTCAGGGCGTCGACGATTGGTCGCCGCGCTTCGGTCACGGCCCATGACATTCCTGACGAACCCTTACGTGGGTTGGATCCTGTTCGCCACCGTGCTACTCGGCAGCCACACGCAATTCGTCATGAACTGGGCCCTCACCGGACACGACGCGATGGAATTCGTGATCCGCCCCATCTACCTCTTCGCCGCCCTGACCTTCTACTACCCGCTGATCGGCTGCGACTTGATCGCCAAGCGGCCAGCCCCCAGTGTGCGCTTGTTCTCACTCGCTCTGATGATGATTCCGGAGACGGTGCTCGGCATGGTCGTTCACTTCTCACCAGTTCCGCTCTACTGGGCGTACGAACAATCCGCCCTACTTCACGGCTTCGACGTGATGGCCGATCAGAAGTTCGCGGGCGCCATGATGTGGGCGATCGCGATGGTTCTGGACGGCGTGTGGATGATGGTGGCCGCCATCGAGTGGTGGCGCGATCAAGAACGCGAGACCAACCGGCTTGAGCGCCGGGAGTACAGGGAGTCGATCAGCGCATGAAGGCGGTTGTTGCTCTTGCCCTGGCGGTACCGCTGTTGCTCACCGGATGCGGGCTGCTCTCTGCGGAGGAAGAACTCCTTATCCCCGTACAAGCAGGAGCACTCGCGTCGGATCCCGGCATCGGGCTTACGGTCATTCCTGAGTCCGAGCGCGGAGAACCCCTCGACTTGGCGGGAGTTGATCTGCAGGGGGAGCCTTTGGCTCTCAGTGACTCACGAGGTGACATCACCGTCGTCAACTCATGGGCCACCTGGTGCTCTCCGTGTCGCGCCGAGATGCCCGAATTCGCCGAGGCTGCGCGGGCCTTCGAGGGTCAGGGCGTGACCTTCGTGGGCATCAACGTCGAAGACAACGAAGACGATGCTCGCGCGTTCACCGTGGACACTCCTTACCGCAGCATCGTGGACAAGGACGGAACCCTCCTCGCGCAGATCCCCGACATTCCACCCCGCTCCCTACCGGTGACGGTGATTCTCGACCGCGACGGTCGCGTCGCGGTTCAGATCGTCGGACCCGTCGTGCTCGGGACCCTCGAGGACACCATCGCCAGCGTCATCGCATCTGAAGGCTGATCCATCCCTGGCACCAGGTGGTAGACATCGCCTGTGGATCTCACCGGGGTTTTCGTTCCCCTCGTCACACCGTTCGACGAGTCCGACAACGTGGACCTCGATCGCGTCGAGACCATCGTCGAGTCGATGCTCGCCGCCGGAGTGCACGGAATCGTCGCCTGCGGAACCACCGGCGAGGGGTACTCCCTCTCACTCGACGAGCGCCGCGCGGTGACCTCGCGAATCCACGACGTCGTCGCCGGATCGGTTCCGGTCCTCGGCGCCGTCGGTGGCATGTCTACTGCCCAAGCACTCGAACACGCGGCGATCACCTCTCACCTTCGACTCGACGGACTCATGCTGACCGCCCCCGCCTACAGCCTGCCGACCCCGACGGAGCTCGCTGATCATGTGTCCACCGTCGTCGCGGCCGCCGGACTGCCGACGGTCCTGTACGACTACCCCCAACGCACCGGCGTGCCCTTCAGTTTCGACACCCTCGACCAGCTGGCCTCGAATCCCCTGATCGTGGGCATCAAGGAAGCATCAGGAGATCTCACGCGACCGGGTGAGATCACACGTCGATACGCAGGGGCTATCGACGTTGTGTGTGGTGCCGACGCAGCGATCGTGGACTTCCTCGACGCCGGGACCCGATGCTGGATCGGCGGCATCGCCAACCTTCTCCCCGTCGCCCACGTCGCCATTCTCGATCCGAGCGCACGCGCCGACGCCTACCACGCGATCGCACCGGTGTTGACGTTCATCGAGGCGGGTCAGTACAACGCGAAAGTAAAGGCCGGCATGGCACTTCGCGGACTCGACGTCGGCAAGCCCCGCGGGCCAGTGACGGCGATCGACGACGTCACCCGTAACGAACTCCACGCACTACTCGACGCAGCGGGCTACTGGACGCCCGTGCTGACCACCGCCTGAAACATGAACATCGTCGTCATCGGTGGTGGAATCATCGGTACCAGTTGTGCAGCGTTCTTGGCCGAGCGCGGAGCCACCGTGACGGTCGTCGACGCGGACAAGCCTCGCTTCGGTACGTCTATCGGCAATGCCGGACACATCGTCGTCAGCCACTCGATTCCCTTCGCCGCACCCGGGGTGGTGAAAAGCGGTCTTCGCTCCCTGCTCACCCAGGATGGTGCGTTCGCTCTGTCGAATCGACCCGGCCAAGGAACTCTCGACTGGCTGATGGGCTTCGCGCGCCGCTGCACCGAAGCCAACGTCGCCGCCTTTCACCCCGGACTCGAGGCAGTCCTGCGACGAAGCGCAGAACTCTTGCTCAGCGACGGTGAACTAGACATCAATACCCGTGGACTCTGGCAAGTGTTCACCGGAGCCGGAGCCGGCGAACGCGCCGACCGCGAAGCCGGACACATGCGAACCCACGGCGTCAGTGTCCGAGACATCGACGAGGCCGAATTGCGAGCCGAACCGGGGCTGACCGACAACGTCAACGCCGCGATCGAACTCACCGACGATCTCGGGCTCGACCCTGCCCATTTGTGGATGCGCATGCGTCAACGCGGAGAACAGGCCGGTGCCCGTTGGATGACCGGCGTGGTGATGGACGTTCGATCATCCCCGACTGTTCGGACAGCCGATGGCGACGTCACTCTCGATGCCGACGCCATCATCCTCGCGGCAGGAGCGTGGTCCCCGGCAGTGGCCAGATCACTCGACGTGGACTTGCCGATTCGGGCAGCGAAGGGCTACTCGGTAACGCTGCCGCGCAGCAACACTGCACCCACGCGGCCAATGCTGCTGATGGATCAACGCACCGCCGTGAATCCACTGTCCGACGGGCTGCGCCTGAGCGCCCGCTACGAAATCACCTCACCCGATGACCGCGACATCGTCCGACACCGGATTCCCGCCCTGATCGACCGTGCCCGAATCGCCCTCGATCTTCCGACCGCGCCGGAATCCGTTCAACCCTGGACCGGCGTCCGGCCCGCGTCGATCGACGGTGCTCCGTACATCGGGCGCCTCCCCCAGCGCGGGGCGCAACCGGTGTTCGTCGCCACCGGGCACGGCATGATCGGCACCGCCATGGCCACTGGAACAGCCGATCTGGTGACCCGACTGGTCTACGCAGAGCAGATCAGCGATGCAGAGGCGCGCCTCGGGCCGCAGCGACTATTCGCCTAGCATCGAGCGGTGGAAACGATCCGCACCTGGCAGTGCGTGGACTCACACACCGAAGGCATGCCCACTCGGGTCGTCGTCGGAGGCGTCGGCGTGCTCCCGGGATCGACAATGGAAGAGCGACGTCGATACGTCATCGAGCAGGCCGATGACCTGCGCACGTGGCTGATGTTCGAGCCCCACGGACACGCAGCGATGAGCGGCGCGATCCTGCAACCTCCCACCCGCCCGGATGCCGACTGGGGTGTCGTCTACATCGAGGTGTCCGGCTGCCTGCCCATGTGTGGTCACGGAACTATCGGGGTGGCGACTGTTCTTGTGGAAACGGGCATGGTCGAGGTGACCGAACCACAGACGGTGATTCGTCTGGACACCCCAGCCGGGCTCGTCATCGCAACCGTCGAGACCGAGGGCACCCGCGCCCGGGCCGTCACCATCGAGAACGTCCCGAGTTTCGTGACCGAACTCGATGCGGCGGTGGAGGTGCCCGGACTAGGCACCGTGACATACGACATGGCCTTCGGAGGGAACTTCTACGCGATCGTCGATCTCGACACGATCGACACGGCGCCTACCTTCGGTCCGCAATCCAGCGACGCACTACTCGACATCGGTATGCGCATCATGGACGCGATTAACAGCCACTCCGCTCCCGTCCACCCGGAGAACCCGGCCATCGACCACGTGCACCACGTGCAGTTGGTCGCGAGGGGCAGCACCGCACAGCATTCACGGCACGCGATGGTCATTCACCCGGGCTGGTTCGACCGCTCGCCGTGCGGCACGGGAACCAGCGCTCGCGTCGCGCAACTGATTGCTCGCGGTGAGATGACGATCGGCGAGGAACTCACCAACGAGTCGATCATCGGCACGCACTTCATCGGCAGGGCCATTCGCGAAACGACCGTCGCCGACTACCCGGCAATTGTCCCCACCATCACCGGGCGCGCCTGGATTACCGGCACCTCCCAGCACATGCTCGCACCGGACGATCCCTTCCCCCGAGGATTCCGACTGTGACAGCCGAGCCCACTCGTGCAGCGCCGCTCACACCGCACCCCGAGCGCCTCGCACCCGAGCAGCCGCACTACGCGGAAATCATGCTCGCGCACGATGCAGCGTGCGAGCGCGGAGAACTCGGATACCTCGATCCACGGACCGGCCTTTTCGTCATGACGGCGACTTTTCATCTCGACCGCGGCCAGTGCTGTCACAATGGGTGCCGGCACTGTCCGTACACCGGAGCCGGGGAGGGTTTATGACCGTTCGACCGTTCGTCGCCGAACGTCCACACGAATACGCGCCGACACCCCAACCGATCCACCGTCGTGACGCGCCGCCCGGCCTGCCGCCCGGACCGCGATCGAAGGTGCCCGGTGAATTGCTCGTTCGGTTCCAACGTGACACCCCGTCGTTCCTGCTAGATATGCGAAACCGTTACGGGCCAGCGTCCTCTTTCTTTCTCGGAGGTCAACTGTTCCTGGGCATGTTCTCCCCCGCCATGGTGCACGAGATCACCGTCGCGCAGCAGAGCTCCTTCATCAAGGGCGTGGGCTTCGAGCGCATGCGCAAGGTGCTCGGTGCGGGGCTCTTGACCAACGAAGAGCCGATCCATCTTCGCCACCGGCGGATGATGCAGCCGCCATTCCACAAGGCCCGGCTCGATGCCTATGCCGAGGAGATGTCCGCGCTCTCGCGCGCCGCCGTCGACTCGTGGCAGGTCGGCTCCACCATCAAGCTGGCGCCGGAGATGATGCGTCTGACTCTGCTGATCGTCGCGCGCACGCTCTTCGGTACCGATGCCGATCGCTACACCGATCAGATCGCTGAGTCCATGGAGATCGCCATTGATCGCATCGAGCGAACAATGCTGCCCGGCCTAGATCGACTCGACTCCCTGCCCTTGCCCTACTGGCGCAGGTTCCGAGAAGCGGCCGACGAGCTTGCCGCGATCGCCGAAGATCTCATCGCCGAGCGTCGCCAGCGCAACGCCGAGGGCGATGATCTTCTCGGTCTGCTGCTGGCTCTTCGCGATGAAGACGGATCAGCATTCACCGATGACGAAGTTCGCGACGAGGCCCTGACGTTGATTCTGAGCGGCCACGAGACGACGGCCAATGCGTTGACCTGGGCCTTCAGTTGGCTGGGCACCCGCCCCGACGTGTTCGCGGCGCTACGCGACGAGGCTCTTGCTCAGGACTGGATCACCGCCGGGGCCCCTGCGACGGTTGCCCAGGTGATGAGCACCGAAGTCGCTGGCCAGGTGGTCTCGGAGTCGCTTCGACTCGCCCCGCCTGTCTGGGTGGCTCCCCGCAGAGCCCTGCAGGACGTCGTCGTTGACGGTGTGCAAGTACCGGCGGGAGCCCACGTCCTGATCAGCCAATACGTCACCCACCGAGATCCTTCGTACTTTCCCAATCCGCACACCTGGGAGCCGTCACGATGGACGCCGCAACTACATGCGGACCTCCCACGTGGCGCGTACTTCCCCTTCGGTGCCGGGACTCGCAAGTGCCTCGGTGACCAGTTCGCCCTGCTCGAAGCGCGCATCATCTTGTTGCACGCCGCTGCCCGTCATCACTTAATGCCAGCGGATTCGCTGCATCCCATTCCGCGCGCCGAACCGCGAGCCACCTACCGCGCCAAGGGTCCGGTGCCCATGGTGGTCACGTAACGCAGAAGCCACCTCACCACGTATCGTGCTTTCCATGTTCGGGGTCAGATCTCTTGCTGCGGCTATCAGCCTGCTCCTCGCCGTCGGGGTGGCTCTCCCCGCTCAGGCAGCGGACAACGCGAAGGCTCGGGGCGACTGGCGGATGGTTCCCCAGTCCAAGGACGTCGACGGCGACGGCTTCATCGACGGTGACGGCGGAGTGCCAGCGAAACGACCACTCGGGGCAGTGCCCTCAGCCAAATTCGAGGGCGCCGGTAATCAGATCGCGCAGCCAGCCGAGCGACTCATCAACGGCGTTCAATCCTGGTATCTGAATCCGCGCGGCTACTCGGTCACCCTTGATGCGTGCAAGAGCCGCGGGAACGAATACCAGTGGCGGATCTACCGCGGCAAAGAACAGATCGAGCGCGTTCGTTGGCGCACATTGACGAAGAAGACCTGCAGGCGCAACATTCTCCTGCAAGAGGGCTCCTACCGATTCAAGCTCGAGGTGAGATCGGGAGCATCGGATGTCGACTTCGAATGGATGAATGCCGACGTCATCGACTACCTGTTCGTCATCCTCGGTGATTCCTACGCGTCGGGAGATGGCAACCCACGCAACATCGACGCCTGGCTAAGCGATCCCAATGGGGAATTCGACCCCTACTACGACGACGTCGCCTGCAAGCGAAGCGTCCACGCCGGGCCCGTGCAAGCAGCCCTTGCGCTGGAAAACTCCTCCAAGAAGTCCTCGGTCACGGTGATCGACGTGTCCTGTTCGGGAGCGACGATTTTGACCGGGGTGCTCGGCCCTCTGCCGTTCGCCGGGCAAGAGACAAGTCAGATCGAGCAGGTCCAAGCGATTATCGGTAATCGCCCGGTCGACATCGTCGCGTTGTCCGCCGGGGGCAACGACATCGGATTCACGTCGGTTCTCAGCACCTGCGCATTGAGCTTCAACTGCCCCGTCGCTTCCGCGAGCACGCTGCCGCTGAGTCGCTTCGATTCGGTCAACGAGGGAGTGCAAACCCTGACCGGGCAGCTTCCGGCCAAGTACGCCCAGCTCGCCGGGTGCCTCGGTGGCGCGTCGTGCACGCTGACTTCCGGTGCTCAAGTGGCTCCTTTGAAATTGGCCGATGGCGCTCGCGTCCTGCCGATGACGTATCCCGACATCACCCGTTCGGCGGTGGGAGAACCTTGTCGCTACTTGACCTTGAGCCCGTCGGACTTCGCCTGGGCGCGGGACACGATTCTGGCTCTGCAGGCGCCCAATCCGTACCGCTTCTCTCCGTCGTTTGGATCCGCTCGAAATCTGTCCACGGCCAACGGAACGCTGAACGGGCAGATCCTCGCCACCGCGGCGCTCGGCTGGGAACCGATCGCCGGGATCTGGGGTGCGTCCGGAGAATCCACCACCGGCCACGGCGTGTGTGCCGGTGACAAGTCGTGGGTCTTCGGCATCACCACGCTGTCCGGGCCCTTCGCCTCTGGTGCATTCCACCCCAATCCCGCAGGTCAGCGATCGATCGGCCGCCAAATCGCCCGATCTCTCGGTCTTCGGTAACGTCCTGTTCCTCAGCACCCACCATCTCCCGACGTCTCGAAGGATCACACGTGCCAGAAATCAGAGTGGGCCTCCTCGCCTACGGCGCCATCGGCCACGAACACAATCAGGCGGTGCAGGCCACACCCGGACTCACGCTGACCGCCGTGTGTGACACAAATCCGGAGCGCATCGACGCGGCCCGCGAGCTCGCCCCCGAACTCACCGGCTTCACCGATGCCGAAGAGATGCTCGACTCGGGCTTGTTGGATCTCGTCGTCGTCTCCACTCCCCCGATCAGTCACCATGACTGGGCGATGAAGGCCCTCGAGCGTGACCTGCATGTTGTCTTGGAAAAGCCCATGGCGCTGACCGCCGACGAGTGCGACGCGGCGCTGGCGTTCGCCGCTGACAAGGGCAAGACGCTGGTGGTCTACCAGAACCGTCGCTTCGACCAAGACTTCATCACGATGCGTCGGTTGATCCGCGAGGGATCGATCGGCAACGTTTTCCAGTACGACAGTTTTGTCGGCGGCTACTCCCGTCCCTGCGATTACTGGCACTCCGACGCCGATGTGTCCGGCGGTGCGATCTTCGATTGGGGTTCGCACTACCTCGATCAAGTCTTGAACATCTTCGAGGCGCCGATCGAGCACGTGTCCGGCATGAACCACAAGCGCAAGTGGCTGCACGCGACGAACGCTGACCACGCGGAAGTTGTCGTCACCTTCAACGACGGCCGCCAGGCCACATTCGTGCACTCCGATCTCGCCGCCGCACGCAAGCCCAAGTACTACGTCCTCGGTACCGAAGGCGCCATCGTCGGTGAGTGGGATGCCGCCGCCGAGCCCGCCGTCGCCGACCTCCCCGCCCGTATCTTCCTGTTTGACAACACCGGTGCCAGCCGCGAGATCCCACTCGACGAGGTGACCCCCTTCACCTTCCATGCCGAGCTTGCGGCCTACCTCACCGACGGGACACCCATGCAGGTCGACCCGCGGCAATCACGCAATGTGGTGTCCGTCATGGAAGCAGCCGAGGAGTCGGCCACGAACCTTGGACGGCCGGTTACGCCACATTTGGCCGCATGACCGTTCGCTGGGGCATCCTGGGAGCAGGGTGGATCGTTCAGACAGCGACCGCCCAAGCGCTTCGCGACGCACCCAGCGCGCACCTTTCTGCCGTTGCTGCTCGAGACATTTCTCGCGCTAGAAAACTCGAGCCGGATCGCGCCTACTCGGACTACGCGAGCCTTATTAATGACGAGTCCATCGACGCCGTCTACATCGCGCTCGCGAACGATCAGCACGCTCCCTGGATCCATCGAGCTATCGAAGCCGGCAAACACGTGTTGTGTGAGAAGCCGCTAACCCTGTCGGCCGCGGACACCCGCGCAGCCTTCGATGCTGCCCGCGCGGCCGGTGTGGAACTCGTCGAGGCAGCCTGGTCGATGTGGCACCCGCGCATGCGCCGGGTCACCGATCTGGTTTCCTCGGGGGAGATGGGGGCAATCCGCAACTTCTTGGGAACGTTCACCTTCGACGGCGTTCCGGAGGGGAATTACCGCCTCGACCCGCATATGGGTGGCGGTGCTCTTCTCGACATCGGCATCTACCCACTCCATACGTTGATCGGTTGCGCACCGACGTGGACTCTCCGCGACATCGAGCTGGATTCGATCGACGGCGGTCTCGGCGTGGACATGACCACCAAAGCTCGGCTGACCACCGAGACTGGGTCTTGCGCTTCTATTGTCGCGTCGTTTTCCATGCCCGAGTCTCAACGACTGAGCATCGATGCCGAGGGTGGAGAGATTCGCATTACCGACGATCAAGCCTTCACCACTTGGCAGCAACCCACTTCGCTGCAGATCAACGATCACGTCGAAGATTTCCCCGAAACCGACGCCTACCGCGACATGTTCGAGGCCGTGAGCGGCCGCATTCTCGGACGTGATACCTGGCTACTGGATCCGGAAGCGTCCATCCGGGTGGCCACGATCGTGGACGCCCTCCGGTGATAACCTTCCTTCCCTCGCGCCGCTAGCTCAATTGGCAGAGCAGCTGACTCTTAATCAGCGGGTTGTAGGTTCAAGTCCTACGCGGCGTACCAAAATCTTCGCGCTTACCCTTGTCCGACCCCGTGAGTGCGGACACGTCTTTGCGGGCTTCGCGGTGTGGTTTACAATTCATGCGTGGCAGGAAGCGAAGCAGGCAGTCTTGTTTTGCGTGCTTCGGTAAAGGCTATACTGGTGACTCTCGGTCTTTGGGCGCTGGGTTTAGCGGCCATCTTCTTTCTGGCGCTATCGCAGATCGGCTTAACGTTCGCCCTGGTCGTGTGCGGTTTTTTGCTCCTCTTCCCTGGTATCAATTTTCTCAGCTGGTGGATGTTTCGTTTCGTGATTGATCACGACAAGGTCCAAGTAGTTCGTACCCTGATCTTCCGTTCGCGAGCGACGTTGGAGTTCAACAAGATCGAAGGGGTGGACATTCAACAAGGACCCTTCGGGAGGGCTTTTGACTACGGGCGCCTCACAATTTCCGGCGTAGGTCGCAAGCAACTACGTACCGAAGCCATTGATCACCCTGACGACTTGGCCCGCCGAATCAGAGACCTCATTCCCCGCCAGTAAGAGTGGACTCAGGATCGGGCTCATAGGCATCGGTCACCGCCGAGCAGGCGAGAATTACGGCTCTAGCCGTGATGCAGGTATTTCTCCAACAGCTTGGGCAAAATCCGTAATGGCGTCTACGGATGCTGTTGCTGCCTCTTTGTTCGCTGCTTCGATTGCTTCGTACACCTCATGGCGATGCACCTTAATGTTGCGAGGGGCGTCAATACCGATTCGAATGAGATCGCCACGGATTTCCAAAACGTTGACGGTGATTGAATCCCCGATGACGATACTTTCGCCAGCTTTGCGGCTCAAAACCAGCATCGGAAACTAAGCCGCCAACAGTGGTGCTCGTACGGACAGGTCCTCATTCTCAATAATCACTTGCTCAGCGATTTGCTGGACAGGATCCAGCAGCAGCGGCGCCATCAAATTGACGGTTGACTGCTTGAAACTTTCGCCGAGCGTGACAATCAGGAGCACCAGCACGTCGGCGCCTGACGCCAAGTTGAAGCGCTCCGCGACTTCGTCATCAACAATCGGCGCGTAAGTGGGGAAGAAGGACGTAGCAGGCACCACGACAAAGTTGACGGCCTCGCTTTCGAGCGACTGCAGCCGATAAACAAGACCCTCGTTGTTCATCTTGACAAGGGCGAAACGCGTTAATTCTGGAAAGCCGAGGAGACCGCCTCTTACTTCTACAACTGGAATATCGCTCTCTTCAGTCATGGCGCCCTCCTCTCGCGTCACTTTTGCCTCTTGGACAACACAACTATCGCAGAAAGTCCATGAGGGACGGTTGCATGACACTCGCGGTGGCATGAAGTGCCGCTTCGTACCCCGTCTGTTGCAGCGTCAATTCCATGATCGTCTTGGTGAGGTCCGTATCTTCCACGGCGGAAAGAGCTTCTGCTAGATCCACCTCTTTTGCCGCTGCTAGGTCTCGCAATTCCGTCAATTGTGTAATTCGGGTTCCGACCGTTGCCTGAGCGCCGCGCGCCGTGTTGATTACAGCATCCAGCGATGTCTGGTTGGCAGCAAGACCGCTCGGATTGCCGACCAAGTTAGTCGCAATGCTGGTGAGGACGGCAAAGGCATTAGCAGCTCCGGTGCCCAAAACTTCGGGACCGTTGACGTCTGTGCGGACGATGGAATCTGGATCTACACGCGTGGAGACCGCCGTGGTGTCTCCGAGATAGGTGCCGGCGTTGTCGTAGGCGGTCGCCGCACCGCTTGACCCGGAGAATAATTGGCGGCCCGCAAAGTCGGAGTTGATGGCAAAGAGAAGCGTTTCCTTCAGGACGTTCACCTCTGCCGCGAGAGCCGATCGCACATTTGCGGTCGCCGACGGCTGCTGTCCTTGGACCAACAGGTCTTGTACGCGAAGTAGCTGGTTATTTATGGAATCAACCTGATCCATTGTGGCGTTTAATCTCAGAAGTCCGTTGTCCACATTGAGTTTGACCTGCGTCAATCTCGTGTGCTCTGCTCTTAGCTTCATTGCAGATTGAGTAGCGCTCGGATCATCACTAGCCCGACTTAATGCCTTGCCAGACGATACTTGATCTTGCAGGCGATTCATTCGTTCTTGTGCCGCCGAGAGCATATCCATTGACTGCAAGTGCTGAGATGGAGTCGACATTCGATCAATGAGAACCATTTGCATTACCTCCCGACCACGCCGGTGCGATTAATGAGTGTTTCCAGTGCGGCGTCAATCGCCGTCAGCACGCGAGCAGCCGCTTCATACGCCCGCTGGTAGGCGAGCAGATTCGCCATTTCTTCATCGATGCTCACTCCAGATTCAGCATCGATTTGGCTACTCAGGCTGGACGCTAGAGATCCTTGCGTCGCTGCAGATTGCTCAGCCGCCTGTACTGCAAATCCAAGGGAGACAACTAGGTCCTGGTACAACTCGTCAGGTCCATTCGCAGCGATCGCGATAGCAGCCATCGCATCCGCCTTGGTGCCGTCCAGGGAAGCCGTCCCACCAGCCGGAGCTACTGCGGATGCAGCAATGTCATCGCCATCCGTCAGGGCAACGCTTATCGTCGCCGCGGTGGTTCCCGTGAACAGGTTATTTCCAGCATTCCCGTCGCGGTCATACGCATCTGTTGTCTGGACAGCATTCACCTGAGTTGTGATGGCGGAGGCCACAGCATTCAATGTGGTGGTCCACGAATCAACCGTCGTGTTGATTGCGGTCAGGTAGCCATTTGCCGTTCCGCTAGAAACAGTCGCAGTCGAGGAGTCACTGACCCACTGCAGCGAAGTAGTTCCCCCACTGCTTGCGACCTGCAGTGTGGCGTAGGTCGACGGTCCTACAATGGTGCCGCCCCCGAGAGTGACGCTGAGCTGATTGGCATCATTCGTGAGAAAAGAGCCGCCAACGGCCGCCGCAAGTTGGTCCGCGACGTACCCTCGCCGATCAAGTAGCGCGTTGGCCGCTTGGGTGTTTGCCACAGATTGACTTACGGCGACGTTAAGTTCCGACAACTCTTTGGAGTAAGCATTCACGTTTGTGACTAAATCGGTGAGGGCAGCGCTCTTGTTAGTTTTCAAATCACCCAGCTCTGTTGCTGCGTTGTTGAGCCAATCAGTCACGCCGTTTGCCTGAGCAAGAACCTGGACGCGGGCTGCAGAGTTGCCGGGGTCACGTGCCACGTCGGAAAAGCCGCCCCACAGTGCATCAAGTTTGGCCTGCAGCCCGAACGGAGTCGGTTCCGGGAACACCTCCTCAATCTCCCCGAGCACAGTACTGGCTGCAGACAAGTCTTGAAGCTGAGCATTCTCGCTTCGTGCACGATCTCCGAGAACCCCGTTGTGGAGACGTTGAATCGCTGAGACGTCAACGCCGATTCCTGCGGTCATGTCCACCCGTTGACGAACGTACCCGGGCGTGTTCACGTTAGCGATGTTTTGGCCGGCTACATCAATAGCGACCCGTTGAGTACGCAAGGACGACAGCGCAGTCGATATTCCTGCCCACGTGCTCACTAGAGCCCCTCATCCACAAACACAGATGACCGCCGGGCTGCCTCTCTCGTCCCACTTTGCTCGTAGAGATTCAGCTCCGGTTCTGCATCGCCCCGGATGCTCGACATGACGGCATCAGCTGCCTGCTGTGCTGAAACTGCTAATTCACGATTCAGGGCGGTAACGGATTGAATTCGCGAGGAGAGGTCAACAAAGGCGTGGTAGTGATCTCGCAGGAGACCTTTCCATGGCTCATCAGCAGCGTCCGCCAATTGGACAAGGCTGGGTGATGAATCGATACCCAATTCCTTGGCCGACTGATC
>ERZ802830.283-NODE-283-length-50180-cov-34.5911_pt1 | contig 50180 bp, 58 predicted proteins | sample MGYA00345654_ERZ802830 | MGnify/ENA primary metagenome ERZ802830 (study PRJEB30503, sample SAMEA104212375) | marine metagenome | biome: Westerlies Biome; feature: [SRF] surface water layer (ENVO:00010504) within the epipelagic zone...; material: water...
ACATAAAAACTTCTCTAGAATTTCTAAACTAATCTAATTTTTTCTTAATTGAATGACTTTGATGATTCCAAATGCTGGAAGTCCGATGTACATTCCAAGATTCAATGCAATTACTGAGAGTCCAAGTCCGAGAACTTCTGATTCAGATTCTGCACTTTCCATGATTGACAAAGTGGATAACATTGGAGTAATTGCAACCTTTACTGCTTCTTTAAACAATGGATGTTCTCTTTCCATATCTGCAATTGTTGGTGAGAATGAATAGTAGATGCTATTGAATGTATTCATGAATGCAGATCCTGATTCTGTATTCATTAATTTATTGTCGCGAAGTTCTCTGAGTTGTTGAACTTGTGGAGCTAGCTCAGTACCATATGTTGCTGTAGCAATTAGACAACCGCCGCCTTCTTCAGATGATTCTTGAGGTGCTGCTGCTGGTTCTTCAACAACTTCTTCAATTTTCTTTTCTCCAACTATTTCATCAACAACAACTAAAGCAAATTCAGTTTCTTGACCAGTATTTCGTATATTTTCAAATTTAATTATTGTTGGTCCTGTTTGATCCTCTGAAAATGTAAATTTTTCAAAATCTCCACCAACTTCAGCATTATCAGTTACTCGATGAATTTCTTCATTGTTTTGAATTATGACAAATGTATAATCAGATAATCTCATTGGTGAATCAGTATAACTATCTCGAATAGTAAAAACAAAATTTGTAGGAACACCTGCTTCAATATCCATAGGATCCCATGCTAAATTGACTTTGAATTCTTCACTTGCAGTATATGCAATTAAAGGAAATTTGGTTTCTTGACTTGCAACCAATTTAAACTCAATTTTATCAGGTAATGGTTGTTCTAATGCACGCATCTCATTTTTCAAATATCGAAGATGATCTTGCAATAAAACAAAATGAACTGTACGTTCATCATCGTATGTATAATCATCAACTGTAACTGAAGATTTGAATAATTTGATGTCATTTACATAACCAGTATAACTAGGACTCAAAAATTCTGCAAAGTCTTTTGGGAAATGTGTTTCAACATGTACAACTGATACGTGGGACATTTGACTTTCATTCCAATCAAATGGCATGTCAAAAATTACTTCTTTAACATCAGGATTATATTGAAAATTAGATATTGAATCAAAATATGATTTTGTACTAAATTCCACATCTACATTATTCTTATCCTTTTGAGGAAAAGGTTTGGATTCAACTATAGTTAAATCAGCAAAATACACACCAGAATCTTCTATAACATTTGTAGGCTCATCAATTGTTCTTATCTCAATTTCAAATGTATACAATCCACCTGAATTAAAGATAGGACCTGTAATTTCTACAGGATTTGATTCAGTCCCAGACCATGCTCCAAGTAGAGAATCTTGGTCTCCAACAATTGTAATATCCCCATCATCTGTTGGTGTTGCAATAATTGGTAGAATTCCATTTTCAGCGAAAAAATAATTTCGTAATATCATTTCATCTTTGTAAAAAATTCCAATCAGATATGTTACATTATTTACATTTTCATCAGTTTCATTATCTGTTGCAGTGATTGTAATTTGCTCCTGTTCATTTTCAAAATACATTGGCATTTCTATAGAAACAGAAAATTGTTTTTCTTGAATATTTATTGAAGAAATTGTGTCAATTCCCAAACCATGTCCGTAAACACTACTTGCTGGAAATAACAGACAAAAGATGATTGAAAAAATTAAAATTTTTTTTATTGACAACGTTATTCTCCGATTGTAGTCCTATTTTACTGTCAGTAATTCCTTAGTAGATTCAATAAGATCTTCCATAGTTGGTGCTTCTAAAAGTGGTTGAAGCTCATTAGGATCCTTTGCACCAAGTGCTGCCAGGGAGTAAATGTAATCAATAGTTGGGGAGTCGCTATTTAGATAGTATTGTTCTAAAACATGATCAAGTGCATGAGAATTTACGGCATGTGGGTTAGATGGATCACTTGTTAATGCTTGATGTATGATTTTCTTTTTCCATAATTCAACTAATGCCTTCCATCTAACTAAAGAAATATTTTCGTCAATTTCAGGAATCAATTCAACTTCAGCTTGTATGTACATTTTTTCTTGAGTACCTATTTCCTCATGAATTTTTGATACTTCTTGATGGCCCTCAACTGAAAGTGGATCATAATTATCAGGTTGGGAAAGGGCAGGTGGAATAATTTTTTTTATTCTAAATGAATTTCTGCCCATTGTTTCAATATGTAGTTGTAGTCCATCAAGTTCAACATCCTCACATTTACTAATTTTAGCAATTGTTCCAACTAATTTTGGAGAATTCCATCCATTAACTGAATTTTGTTCATCAATCAAACAAACACCAAATTGGCCATCACCAAGCATGCAATCATCTACAAGTTGTTTGTATCGAGGCTCAAAAATCCTAAGAGGTAGTTCCTGTCTTGGAAATAAAACTAAGTCTAATGGAAAAATTGGAATAATCTTTGTTTCACTCATTTAATCATCTTTTATGGTTTCTAAATATATGGAATACGGAAACCCTAGCAATTAGAATCCATTTTCATTTAATGTTAAACCTAACAATGTAGCACGGGTATATTTTCCATATTCAGCTTGTTGGAAATATTTAGCATTTTTAGTTTTATCAACTTCGGTAGAAATTTCATCAATTCTAGGCAATGGGTGTAAAATAATTGAATCATCCTTCATCTGATTAACTAAATCTTCTCCAACCACATAACTGCCTTTTACTTTTAGATATTCCTCTTCATCTGGAAATCTTTCTTTTTGAATTCGTGTTACATACAAAACATCTAGATCATCAATATGATCCTCAAGCTTAGTGGATTCAGTAAAGTCAATATTCTTTTTAATGTCATAAGTTGAGTCAGACCTAATTCTCAAAGACTCTGGTGAAATTAAGCGAACATCAACATCATAGTTGCCTAAACCATACAATAGTGAGTAAACTGTTCTTCCATATTTCAAATCTCCAACAATGCCAATTTTTAATCCATCAATCTTTTTCTTTTCTTTTTTGATTGTATACAAATCTTGAATTGCTTGAGTAGGATGTTCTTCCGTACCGCTACCAGCATTAATTACTGGTTTATCTGAAATCTCTGAAGCAAATCTACTTGAACCATCCAAAGTATGTCTCAAAACAAGGATATCTGAATAGATAGACATTATTTTTACAGTGTCTGCAAGACTCTCGCCTTTTTGAGTTGATGAAGATGAAATGTTTGAAATTCCTAAGGAGTTGCCTCCAATTGATGCCATTGCAGAATCAAAACTTAGACGAGTTCTAGTACTTGGTTCATAAAACAAATAGCCCAAAGTTTTTCCTTTACAAATTTCTCGTCTTTGAGATGAATCTAGTTGTATCATCTTATCAGTTGATGTAAAGATTTTTTCTAATTGATCCTTACTAAAATCCTTAATTGAAATAATGTCCTTGTTGTAGAATTCATTCATTCTTTCAATAATATATACAAGTGACTATACAAAGTATTCTGATGGAACAGTCTGAACTAATGGTTCGACGAATCAAAGAAGGCACAGTTATTGATCATATTGATGAAGGAAAGGGCCTACAGGTTCTCGATGCCTTAAGAATTAATGGTCAAGATGGCAGTTTGATCACTTTAGCCATGAATGTACCAAGTGGCAAATCAAAGAAAAAGGACATTATCAAAGTCGAAAATAAATTTCTAAAAGATGACGATACAAATAAGATTGCAATAATAGCTTCAAAAGCAACAATCAATATTATAAAAAATTACAAATTAATTGAAAAAAGACGGGTTGCACTTCCAAATGAAATTGATAAAATATTTCGTTGTACTAATCCTGATTGCATTACAAACAGTACAGAGCATATCGAATCAATAATGGATGTAATTGACAAAGAGGGTATGGTTCTCAAATGTAGATATTGTGCAAGAATATTAGATGTAAGTAAAATAAAATATAATTAAAAAATAAAATTAAAAATTGAAAAGTTTGTAGTAAGGACTATTGTCCTAAGATGATAAACATCATAACTATACCGTAGATTGCGATTGATTCGACCATACCTACGAAGATGAATACTTTTGATTGCAATGCTGGGTTTTCACTGATTACTGCAAGACCTGCTGCACCGACTTGACCTAAACCGATACCTGCACCAAATGCTGCAAGACCAAATGCTAAACCTGCACCAAGAATTTTCAATGATCCATCACTTGATGCACCATCTTCTTGTGCATATGCTACACCAGTTGATCCGATAACTGAAATTACTGCTGCTGCCAAAAGTAACAAGACAATAGTTTTCATTGTAAATTGGACTCGATAGATTCCTTATTTAAATCATGATAAGAATTTGAATTAAATTTTGGATAGTGTTTTCTTTTTAAAACTAGATAGATCATCTTTGATAGATTTTGAAAAATTATCTTTATCCTGATCTAAAGATTTTTTGGAATCTTCAATTAATTTTTTTATTTGTTCTTTGGCCATTATTTCCTACTCTCCATCTTAGCCTTCACTTTTTTTAACTTTGCGAATTCTTCTCTTTCTCTTTCTTCAAGAGTAGCAAGAATGAATCTAATTTTATGCTGATATTGAGGAATAATTACATTTTCTAGCGCATTTAGCAGTTTTTGTGTTTTTTCTAGTGCTTTTGCAAGGCTAAAAATAGAATTTTCATATTCTGCAGCTTTACAAATTTTTGGCAATAATTCTTTGATTTGTTTTGCCCCTCTATCAATTGAGGAATTAGTATCTGCAAATCCATAAGGCATTGATTTTGTATCTTTTTCAGTTACTGACAATGCAGGAATTTTAACATCAACAACTCTTCTAACATTTACATCAACTTCCATTACAGGAGGAGTAGACTCTGCAACAGAATCAACAGTATTGGTGCCTAATGCTAGATATGCTTCATTAACAGATTTGTAAATATCTTGTAATGGATCCCAAATTCCGCCTCTAGCTTTTGAAGCCTCTTCAATCATTTCTTCAATATTTTTTAACAAAACTTTACGTTTATCATCTAAGATTCCCTGTACCATTACAGCAACTTGACTTGATTTTTTGTATTTGAAAAGTTCAATTTTTGTAGCAGCGACATTTTGTCCAAATGACATTTTATTATTCGCCCTGATAATATTTTTCTACGTGCTTATCTTTAATTTTAGTAATCTCGTTCTTTGGTAATTTTGAAACAATCTTCCACAAAATTGCAAGTGTTTCTTCAATTGTTCTATTTTCATCAGTTGCTTGTGAAAGGAATTCTTTTTCAAAGACATCACCGACATCCATGTATTTCAAATCAATTTCAGTTAATCCTGCTTTACCTACAATTCCTGCTAATGCTCTAACTTCTTGTGCTCTTGAATAAGCATCATAAACTTGGTTAGCAACTTCAGCATGATCATCTCTTGTACTTCCTTCACCAATTCCGTCTTTCATTAATCTACTAAGACTCATCAAAATATTGATTGGCGGATACACGCCTTGTCTGAATAAATCTCTACCAACTACTACTTGACCTTCTGTAATGTAACCAGTAAGATCAGGAATTGGGTGAGTAATATCATCAGATGGCATTGATAAAATTGGAACTTGTGTTACACTTCCTTTTTTACCATTTAGTTTACCGGCTCTTTCGTAAAGAGTTGAAAGGTCAGTGTAAAGATAACCAGGATATCCTTTTCTTCCAGGAACTTCCTCTCTTGCTGCACTAATTTCTCTTAATGCTTCTGCATAGTTTGTCATATCTGTAAGAATAACTAAAACGTGCATTCCTAATTCAAATGCCAAATACTCTGCAACAGTTAATGCTACACGAGGAGTGATAATTCTTTCAATTGCAGGATCGTCTGCTGTATTCAAAAATAGAACACTTCTTTTTAGTGCACCAGATTCTTCAAGACTTTTTCTAAAGTATTCTGCTTCACTGTATTGCACACCAATTGCTGCAAAGACTACAGCAAAATCATCATCAGTACCAACTACTGATGCTTGTCTTGCAATTTGTGCTGCTAGTAAGTTGTGTGACATACCAGAACCTGAAAAGATTGGAAGTTTCTGTCCCCTTACAAGAGTAATTAATCCATCAATTACAGATACACCAGTTTGAATGAAATCTTTAGGATATTCACGTTGTTCTGGATTCATTGGTTCACCATTAATGTCAATAAATTTATCAGCAATTGGATCAGGTAATCCATCTTTTGGTCTTCCTAATCCATCAAAGACTCTACCAAGTACTTCTTTGGATACTGGCATTTCCATAACTTTACCAACAAATTTTGCATTGGTTCCAGAAATAGATAATCCAGTAGTTCCTTCAAAGACTTGGACGATTGCTTTACCGTTTCCAACTTCAAGAACTTTACCTAGTCTTCTTTCGCCATCATTAGTTTCAACTTCTACAAGTTCGTCAAATGCTGCATTTTCTACATCATCAACAACTACGAGAGGTCCTTTAATTTCAGCAATTTTGCTGTATTGAACTCCGCCTTCGGTGGTCAATTTGTAACTTTCACTCCTGAAATATTTTTGAATTGTTCTTTCATATCGTTTTCTAATTGATCAAGTTTTGGCATCTCATCATCTTTGATATCCATTCTTGCTTTAAGCAATGATGTGACAACAGGTAATTCACGAATTGAAGCAAGTGATGCTCCTTCTTTAAGAGATTGTTGACCTTGTTTGTAGAAATCAACAACTAATTTCAATAATTTGAATTGTTTCTCTGGACTACAGTATGTATCAACATCGTCAAATGAGTTTTGTTGAAGGAGACCAATCTTTACCATTCTTGCAATTTCTAAGATGAGTTTTTCTTCATCAGGTAATGCATCTGGACCTAATAGTTTTACAATTTCTTTTAGAGTATCTTCTCTTTGTAAAATTCCATAAGCTTCATTTCTAATTCCAAACCAATCTTCACTGATATTTTCACCCCACCATTTTGCAATATCGCCAAGATAACCAGAGTAACTGTTCATCCAGTTAATTGATGGATAGTGTCTAGAGTAAGCAAGTTTTGCATCTAATGCCCAGAAAGTTTTGATAAATCTCATTGTGTGTGTTGTAACTGGTTCTGTAAAGTCACCACCAGATGGTGAAACAGCACCAATCAAAGTTACAGAACCATCACGGTCTGGACTTCCGGCTGCTCTAACACGACCTGCTCTTTCATAAAATTCTGCTAATCTAGATGCAAGATAAGATGGATAACCTTCTTCTGCTGGCATTTCTTCTAATCTACCACTCATTTCTCTTAGTGCTTCAGCCCATCTACTTGTTGAATCTGCTACAAGAACGACGTCTTTACCCATATCTCTGTAATATTCTGCAATTGTAACTCCGGTGTAGATACTTGCTTCTCTTGCTGCTACTGGCATGTTACTAGTATTTGCAACAAGGACAGTTCTATCCATTAGAGGTTTTCCACTTCGTGGATCTTTAAGATGTGGGAATTCAACTAATACTTCAGTCATTTCATTTCCTCTTTCTCCACATCCAATGTAAACAACAACTTGTGAGTTAGCCCATTTTGCAATTTGGTGTAATGTAACAGTTTTTCCAGTTCCAAATGCTCCAGGAATTGAACCAGTTCCTCCTTTAGCAATTGGGAAGAATGTGTCAATTACACGTTGTCCAGTAAGTAATGGAACTGTTGCATCATATCTTGTGTTATATGGACGTGGTTTTCGTACAGGCCATTTATGATACATTTTGAGTGGAACGTTTTGACCGTCTTTTTCAACAGTTGCTAATTCAGTTTCTAAATTATAATCTCCTTCAGATACAAGGTTTGAAATTTTTCCGCCAGGGTGGTTTGGTGGAACCATAATAGAGTGTTCAATAAGATCAGTTTCTTGAACAGTTCCAATTACATTACCTGGTAAAACTTCATCGCCATTACTTGCAGTTGGAACAAAGTGGTATGTCTTCTCCATATCAACAGGAGTTGTAGTAATACCTCTACCAATGAATGATCCAGATGCTTTTGATAATTCTTTTAGTGGTCTTTGAATTCCGTCATAAAGTTGTCCAATAATTCCTGGACCTAATAATACACTGAGTGGGTTTCCGGTTCCAATTACTGGTTCACCTGGTTTTAATCCACTGGTTGACTCATAAACTTGAATAAATGCTACATCTCCGGTTAGTCTAATTACTTCACCGACTAATTTTGAATCTCCAACTGTGACAGTTTCATACATTTTGGCATCAGCCATTCCATCAGCTCTAACTGCTGGACCGCTTACCCATACAATTCTGCCTTGTGCTGTCATCTTATTCTTTTACCCCGAATTTTGTTGCAATTTCTTTCCTAATTAAAGGCTTTAATCGATCGATCTTTGCGTCAATAGTATTATCGAATTTCATAGCTCCATCTTTAGATTGGATTTTAACACCACCAATGCATTCAATTGTTTCTGATGATAATTCAGAACCAGCAAAACTACCCAATGTTGATTGTACTACATCACGATCTTTAGAATTTGTAAATACTGTAACTTCAGATGTTCCTAAGACTTTAGTTGATTCATCTAATAATGATTTAATGAGATTTGCATAATCGCCACTGCGATCAGAATTTGAAATTTCTTCTACTGCTTTTGTGAAAACTCTAGAAACAGCGTCTTCAACGGCTAAAAGTTGTTTATTTCTGGCTTCAATGTCAGAACTTCCAACTATTTGTTTTTCTAGTTTGTCTGCCTCTTTTCGTCCATCTGCAACAATTTTATCATATTCATCCTCTAATTTAGTCACAGAATTGTCAAGAGTTTGATGAGAATCGCTAAGTGCTCCATCTAAATTGGACAATACATCCTGTTCAGTTTGATCGAGAATCTTGTCAATCGTCTTTTCAAGAGAAGAATTTGCCAATATCACGCGTTTACCCATAATAGATTTTAATGTTTGGAAAAGAAAATTCTGTTGAGAAAGATATTAAAAACTAAGAAATTTTCAGAGGATTAACTTGGCAATAGCTGATCTGAAACTCGGAAGTATAATTTTACCAAGATCTGAGTCGCCAAAAGCCATTTCTAGATTAACTGAATTTGAATGGTTTCACAAAATTGATACTGATAATGATACAGTAACTCCAGAAATTGATGATTTGTTGTTAGAGGCCCAAAAAACATACCAATCCATTGACGATGTAATCAAAGGTCTAGGAGTGCCACCTATGGTAGGAATTCTTGAGATTATGTTCAAAGGAACAATGATCAAAAAGAAAGACTATGAAATTGACGAAATCGAAGATATGGTAAATGACTTGATTAAAAGAACACCATCAATAATTGATGAACCTACTAAACTTTTAGAAGACCAAGCCGATACAAAACGCTCACTTGAAGAATATACATCACTTAAAGAAACACTAGAAGTTGCAAAGAAGCTAAACATTGATCTTTCAGGATTTGGATTAATGAAATATTTTTACACAAATCTCTTTGTTGTTGATTCAAAAGATTATGAGGAAATCAGCAGAGCATTAGATGGCATTACATTTTACAAATATGATTTAGCACTAAAAGAAAAATCTGCAATTTTAGTAATTGCCAGTGTAGAGGATTCTGATAAAGCACTCAAAGTACTCAGAGGTTTCAATGCAAATCCATTTTCCATTCCTGAAGGAATTCCACAAGTACCAGCCCAGGCATATTCAATGGCTGAGGCTAAAATTAAAGAATTAACTGCAAAGCAATCAACACTAACAAAACAAGTTGCAAAAATTACAAAGAAAATTAGACGTGATATTTTAGCAATTCATGAAGAAGCTCAAGTTGCAAAAGATGTACTTGAAACATTAAGAAAACCAGGTGGAACTAAGAACTTTGCAGTAATTCAAGGATTCATTCCAGTAAAGATGGAAGAGAAATTTAAGAATGCAACTAAAGAATGGATGTCTGTTTCTGAAGATGTTACAGATCCTAAATTAAAAGAACAAGTTCCAACTCTATTTGATAACAAAAAATTTGTTAGAACATTTGAGGTAATTACAGAAAGTCAGGGAATTCCAAGAAAAGGAGAAGCTGACCCAACACCAATGATTGCTTTAATGTGGCCAATTTTCTATGGGTTGATGTTTGCAGATGTAGGCCACGGATTATTGTTAATGGGAATGGGATTATTATTCAAATTCAAAGGACAAGGTAATCTTTCAAGATGGGGAATGTTAATTGCAATCTCTGGAGCATCTGCTGCTATTGCGGGTGTTGGAGCTGGTGAAGCGTTTGGATTCCACCTAGATCATATGGGACCATTAGAAGGATTATTAGAAGAAGGAGGAGCTTTACATTCAATAAGTTGGCTTGTAGGAATTATCAGTGTTGCAGAATTAACATTTGAACAAGTAATCAATATTCTCAAAGTATCATTATTCATCGGAATTGTACATTTAGTTTGGGCAATGATTCTACGTGTTAAGAGATTAGCTCAAGAAGGTCACAAATTTGTAATGTACATGGAAGCAATTCCAAACATCACACTATACGGTGGAATTGTAGTAATTATGATGTGTGCAATTGGTGCAAACTATGATGTAATGAACATGTATTCCAAAGTACACACTGAAGCAGTTCCTTGGGTAACAGTATTCTTAGGAGATTGGGCTCAAGTTTGGATTGTCTCAAGAATTGCAGTAATTATCGTACTTGTATCAATGACAATGATGATGATAGGAGGAATCATGCATGCAAAGAAACATCCTGAAGATGGAGGTTCTGCGGCAAATGTCGTAATGGAAGTTTTCCTAGGAAAAACAGTAGAAGCGTTAGCTCACACAATCAGTTATGCCAGACTTGGAATTATGCTGCTAGTGCATGCTGCGTTATTGATGACAGTTAACAATGCATTCAAGTCTCTAGGAGGAATGGAATCAGGTGCAGCAATGGCAATGATTATTGGAGGAAACTTGGGAATTATGATGATTGAAGGATTAATTGTATACATCCAGTCACTCAGATTGCACTTGTATGAATTCTTTACAAAATGGTACGATGGTGGTTCACAACCATTTAGACAAATTAGACCAGAGTTGATTTACAATCAATTCATTTGGAAGAAAAAATAAATTTTAAAATTATTTAATTGCCTTAATTACTAAACTTGAAATCTTTCTACCATTAATTTTTTCACCATCCATATATGCTCGTTCTTCTAAAATATCGATTTTTTCAAATCCAGCATCTCTAATACATGAAAGGTAATTTTCTTTTGTTAATGCACCATCAATACATTCACACCATTTTTCAGAGTTAATTTGTTCATCAGATAATTCTTGATCTGTAATCAGATCAGATATGACCATACGTCCATCATTTTTTAAAATTCGAAATACTTCTTTGAATGCATTTGTTTTGTTTGTAGTTAAATTAATGACACAATTACTAATTACGGCATCAACAGAATTGTCATTTAATGGAATATTTTCTTCGATATCACCTTTCTTAAATTCCACATTTGGATAACTACCTTTTTTTGCATTTTCACGGGCTTTTTGTAACATGTCATCAGTCATATCAATTCCAATTGCTCTTCCAGAATCAAGAACTTTTCTTGCAGCTAAAAAAATATCAATTCCTGCACCAGAACCTAAATCAACTACAGTTTCACCTTCTTTGAGTTGAGTATGATTAATTGGTGCTCCACAACCAACACCCAAAATTGCTTCTTGGGGGATGGATTCAAGTTCCTTTTGGCTATAGCCAATTAGTTTTGTTGCATCTATGGGAGAGTCTCCTGAATCACATTCTCCAGGCATGCAACAACAATCATCATTTCCAGAAATTACTATTTTGGAATATTTTTTTTTAATTTCATCTTTAATTGAATTATCCATATTTCACAATAATTAGAAAACCATACTTAAATTCATTCTATAGGAAGTATGGTATTATTTCCCCATTCACCCCAAGATCCCAAATAGACCTTAACATTTTGAAATCCAAGTTTTTTTAAAACTAAAAACGAATTGGCAGCTCGATATGCCCCTTGGCAATAAGTGACAATTTCAGAGTCTTTTGGGATGTCGTACATTTTAGATAATTCATCATCATTTTTGAAAGTCCCATCTTCAGAGATATTTTGATTCCAATCAATATTGATAGAGTTAGGAATATGACCAGTTTGAGCAGCTCTAACTATACTTCCATCATATTCACCAGTAGAACGGGCATCAATTATTTTCAAATTGTCAAGATTATCTCTAATATGTTCAAATCCTGTAATGATATTGGGATTGATTTTTCCTGAAAAATTTGATGGTTTGAAATTATTTGCTTTTGTTTCAACTGAAAAGTTTTCTTTTTTCCATTTTGTAATTCCTCCATCTAACATAGAGACATTTTGATGTGAAAAATACATCAACATCCATACACCTCTTGCTGCAAGCATTCCAGAAACAGAATCATAAAAGATAATTTTTTTTTCAGAAGTTACACCAAGAAATGAAAATAGTTTTCTTGCTTGATCATTAAAATTCTCAATTCCCTTTTTTGTTGTATCAATCCAATGAAATGCAAACAAGTCCAAATGAACTGCTCCTGGAATATGACCTTCAGAATATTCTTTGAAAGAGCGAGTATCAGCAACAATAACATCCGAATTCTCTAAAATTGAATTTAACTCAGATGTGGAAATTAACATAAATTTGATTAAAGGTTGAAAGGTAAATTCATTTGGTTTTGTTCATGAAAATTTTAGGAAATTCCATTACACATAGTGTAAGGGACAATTAAATAAAAAGAAGAAAAAAGGGTGTTTTTTCTATTCGTTTACGTATGCTCTTTCGCCATGTTGTGCCAAATCGAGACCAATCTCCTCTTCTTTTGGAGTGACTCTGATTCCGCCAGGCCAAACGGCATCCATTACTTTTAGAATTACAATGGTTACACCAAATGCATATCCTATTGAGATTAATGCACCTAAAATGCTGATTGCTTGCTGTTCCATTCCTTCTGCGGTGCCAGTCCATGCTCCGATACCGTCTCCAGTATCCCAAACGTGTGGGCTAGCTAATGTACCAGTCAAAATTGCACCTGTAAGACCACCCATTCCGTGTATTCCCCATACATCTAATGCGTCGTCCCATTTGCGTGCGTTCTTGAATGCTACACATGCATAACAAACTGTTCCAGCGGCAATTCCCATAATAATTGCAGCCATTGGACCTACCCAACCTGAAGCTGGTGTGATTGTTACCAATCCTGCTACTGCTCCTGATGCGGCTCCTACAATACTTGGTTTTCCTGTATGTGCCCAAGACATGAGCACCCAAGTAACTGCGGCCATACCAGTTGCGGTATTTGTAACAGTCCATGCGCTGACGGTAATGCCGTCTACCATTACTTCACTACCTGCGTTGAATCCAAACCATCCAAACCAGAGTATTCCTGTTCCGAGGACTACCATTGGGATGTTGTGTGGTTCCATTGGGACTTTGCCATATCCGAGACGTCTGCCTAGGACTAAAGCTCCGGCCAATGCCGCAAATCCTGAAGAAATGTGTACTACAGTACCACCTGCAAAGTCTAATGCGTACGATGGCGATAGGTCTGGATCAAGATCTAATGATCCTCCTCCTATGTATCCGCCTCCCCAGACCCAGTGTGCTATTGGGTCATAAACGAAGGTTCCCCATAAGAGTACGAATATCATCAATGCGCTGAATTTGATTCTGTCAATCAAACCACCAATAATGAGTACTGGGGTGATGATTGCAAAGGTTCCCTGGAACATTGCAAATAGTTGGTGAGGTACTGTACCAGGCCAACTTTGACTACAATATTCGCCGTCCTTAAATTCATTCATCTGATAAGCTGCAGACCATGTGTCAGCACATGCGCCTAGTTCACCTATCGGTGCCCAAGCAGATACCATGTTGAAGCCAACATAATCTAAGTTACCCATGAACATATTTGCGTCAGAATCAATTCCGCCAAATGCTAGTGAGTATCCCCATAGAACCCATTGTACTGACATAAGACCCATTACAATGAGGGTCATACCGAGTACGTTGACGATGTTCTTTGATCTGGCTAATCCGCCATAAAAGAAACCGACTCCGGGTGACATGAGAAGTACCATTGATGTAGCGGTGAGCATCCATGCTGTATCACCAGTGTCTATAAGACATGGTAGATATCCACCTTCTCCATCTTCGTACCAACATTCGTTAGGATTACCAGTGTAGATACCACTGGTTCCTGCGACGTATCCGTCCATACCATCATCAACGCTTTGTGCATATGCTTGTGACATAGCACCAGTTGCTGTGATAGATACTGCGGCTACAAGTAATAGAGCATACTTGTAGTTTCTAGAATTCATTAAATTTTAACGAAAATGAATATTATTAAAGCATTGAAGACCCTAAAATTAATCAAAAAGTAACTTATTATATAATAAAATATTATGATAGTAACATAGAAAATGAAATTTATGTTAAAGGTGATTAAATGAAGGGAAAATCAAAAGGGAAATTAGCAATTTTTGATACATTCAAGACTAAAGATAACGATCTAACAGGAGAAGCAAAAAGACAAAGAGCGATCATCACAATTCTTGGAAGTGGTGGAAATCCCGCTGAAAGAACAAGAACAGGTATTTCACAAAAAATTGCAAAAAAGCAAGAAATTGCTTGGAAAAATATCTACTCTGGAATTTTTAGAGATCTAGATGAAATTTTACTTCCAATGGAGATCGCAGAAGAAGATGGCAGATTACCACTAAAAAGAGGACCTAAAGCATTACAAGAAAAAGGAATTCCATATTATCATTTAACAAAAAAAGGAATTCTAGTTGGATTAGCAATTAATGGAATAGAAAATATGTCATTACAATTAAAAGAATTTTTTTCAAAATCAGATTCAAAAGATAAAGAATTTGAGAAAATTTTGATGAAATTCATGACTAATAGTCCAAATTTCACCTATTCAATTTTTCAAAAATATGTAAAAGCATTTTGTGAAGATAAAATTGAGGAATTATTACCATTTGATCTTACAAAATTAAAGGATATATCAGATGAAAGTCTAATTATTCAAAAAGAAATTCTTGCAGCATTTTTGAAATTTACAAATCCAGAAAAAAAGGAAGCAACCGCATTTTTAGATAAAATTGGGTAAAAATTCAGCCTAATTGAGATCGCCAAACATTAAAATCCGTAATTCATGACGCTTCATTATGGGCAAAAACGTCTATGCATCCGTAAAATCATACAGCCAAAGAGGCAAATTACTCAATAGATCCGATTTTCAGACATTAGCAGAATCAAGAGATCTTGAAGAATTAATGACTAGAATCAAAAATACAATTTATGGTGATGCAGTTTCAGATGTTCAAAAACCATACACCTCACAAGTAATAGAATCAGGACTACGAGGACATTTAGCAGATGTACATTATTCAATTGCTAAAACAGCTGGAGATTCACCAATTTTAGATGCATATTACATGAAATTCATTGTATCAAATTTGAAGTTAATTTTGAAAGGAAAGGTATTAGATAAATCACAAGAAGAAATTGAAACTCACATCAACTTACATGCTGAAGAACTTATCAAACAAAGAGACATCATAATCAAAGCACTAGTTTCCAAAGATCTTGAAGAAACAGTTGCCAGTTTGAACTCTGTACAATTTGGTGAAGAAATTTCAAAAGCTGCAGCACTGTACAATGAACAGAAAAATCTTCAGATTTTTGACACATATTTTGATAAAATTTTATATCTTCAGTTAGGTCGTGCTTTAAAAAATACCAGAGACAGAGACGTGATTAAATTAGTTGGAATGGATGTTGACTTCTATAATCTTCTAAGTGTAATCAGAGGAAAATTATGGGGTTTAGAGGAAGCACAAATTCAAGATTTGATTGTTACACAAACAGCTACAATTACAAAAGAATTGTTAGGAAGAATGATTTCTGCTGCATCAATTAGAGATGCATTTGGTGAATTAACAAATACAAAATATAAGAATTTGATTTCTCAAAATGAAAATGAGTTAGATGCAGTAGCTGAATTTGAAAGATCATTTGAAATGGCACTTTATAACGCATCAACTAGATCATTTTCAAAAATGTTTAGTTTTGCAACAATTGTGGGAATTACAAAATTGACCTCATTTGAAGTTAGAAACTTAGCAGCAATTGCATATGCAGTAGAACAAAAAATTCCTACTGAAGTAACAATGTCGAAATTAATCGTACAAGAAGAATAATTTGTAAAATGATTAGATTCCCTAAAAAGAAAAACGATATTTCAACAGAGACCATGATTAATACAATTTGGGTTAGTACCTTCATGGGAATGATTTTCTCATTACCGCCATTAGGGATTTTCTTAGGGATTTACTTTGGTACAGGAAATTTAGTAATTGGAGCAGTTTTAGGTTTTGGAGTCCATTTTGTAACATTAGCATTTGCAAGTAGAATCTCTAAATTTTTAACTCAAATAATGAGCTAAAGTATAAGAGGGGAAAAAACGAGGTAATTTATCATGATGGGAGATCGAGATTTTAGAGCAATTATTCAAAATTCGTTGGATTCAATCGGAAGGGAATTACAATTAGACATAGATTCAGAAAATCTTCAAACTATTCATTTACAAGAAGTGGTTCAATGTTTAAGACGCTCATATTTTGACCGAATTGAGCCTCTAGAAATTGAAAGAAGGGGTTTCAATGAACTCCTATCAGGATTATTAAGAAAACAAAAGTATGGAAGTGAACCTAAAGAATTCGAAATTGAAGATATCAAACTAAAAGGAGAAACAGACATGCTCGTTGATGATATTGTATTAATTTTTAGATCAGCAGAAAAAGAAATAGAAAATCCACTTGCAAATGATGTCCTATATCTTAATGCATGTTTATGGATATATGATAAACATGATGGAATTATTGTATATGTTAGTGGAGATAGAAAGGAAACAACGTTTTCTGTCACACGAAACAAGAAAATGTTTGAAGAAGTCATTAGAAGAGTAAGAGTACTAAATAATCTTCTAAAAGAACAAAAAGCACCAATTTTAGAACCATCAACAGAATGTTCTGAATGTCAATATTTTGAAAAATGTTTTATGAAAAAGAAGAATAGCAAACATGTCGACATTGGAGAAATGTTAGGCATAGGAAAATTCGGCGGCAAAAATTAGTTAAAGAAATGAAAAATATTGCAAAGGAAAATTCCTTTGTTTGGTTAATCTAGTGGTTCAGGGTGTCCTTTACCACGAAGAGCGAAACACACTACTGCTAGTGCGATTGCTACACCTGCTGCGGCGCCATAAGCTGCCATTCCTGCTTCTGCCATTTGATAAAAAACAACCATACGTCCTTTTATAACATATATCAATAATTTTTTTCTAAAAACATATTATCATAATTATAAGATTTTATGATACTATCTGAAGAATTCAAATGGGACTGTATTTTCTTGTCCACTTGTCATTGAACTTAGATTAAAGTAAACAGTTCCATAAACCCACCATTTTGCACTACCAGATTCACCATTCTCATATTCAGATTTCAATGAATCCCATAATTCACTAGAAGAAGCAGTATTTTTTATGACCATTTTCTTTTTTAGAACAATTGAATTTTCACCTAACAGTGTGTAGTAATTTGAACCAAATTCTACCATTCCTTCAGGTCTACTTCCAATAGTTCCACCAGCAAGTTGCTCGTAACTAGAGAAACCAGTTTCAAATAGATTATAATCCATAGTTTGTACAATTACAGCTCTTGGATTTGGATTAAAAATTTCAAATGCTATTTCAATTGTAGCTGAACGCTCATTTATTTTGGTGACAGAGAGATCGGCTAACTCAACTTCTAGTAATTCAATAGTTGGAGCGTTTTCAACAGAATTATTATTTCCTTGACCTGGAGCCTGCATATCAGGACCAACTAAAACAATTGCACCTAATATTCCAATAATAGCTAAAACTGCTGCAAAAACGAAAACTTTAGGATTCATACTTAATTTAACCTCAAATATACAAAATATTAGATACTTATTATACCATTCCAGAAGGGGAAATTATGCAATATTTTCAAGCTGTTCAAAAAGGAAAACAACGAGCAAGTAAATCACAAATGAAAATGTTTGATGTGGCTGGATTTTCAATGTTAACTTTAACAACCAAAAAAATTGATGGAAAATTCTTTCCGGTAGGAGAAGAAGAATTCACAGCTGTAATTGAATCAGAAGATGGACATGTTGCTGTAATTGTAGATAATGATGGCTTCACTAAGGCTCAGTCAAAGGCAGTGGAAAAAGAAGAAGCCATTTCAATATTCAAAAAACTCTTGGATTCAGGAATCCCAGAATATTCAGAAAAAGAGATTCAAATTTGGTCTCAAACTAGACCTACAATACAAAACCAAGTTTAATTATTTTTTAGAGGATAAGATAATCTCAGTTCCCACTTTTCCGCCTTTAATGGCTTTTTCAATAATTTTTGGTTCTGCTTTTAAAATCCTAGTTTTAATTTTAGAACGTTCTATTATTTTTAGAGCAACGATATCCATTAAATCATATCCTCCAGCTACAGAATCCTCATGAACCAAAATATTTTTTAGATTTTTGAGTTCAATACTTTTGAATTTTTTTGCTTTTTTGAATTTATTTGGATCCATATCATAAACACCATCAACATCAGTTGCATTAAGAAATTGTTCTGCTTTAATTTTTTCAGCAATTAATGCAGCTGTTCCATTAGTACTTTGACCTGGATGTAAACCTCCAGCTACTACAATTAATCCATCATTAACTGCGTGTTTAACTTCTTGTAAAGTGGTTGGAGGGTGTGAATATGCTTTATTTTTTAGCGCATAAATTAACAATTTTGCATTAAGTCTTGAAATTTCAATTCCTAGTTCATCTAATGTTGATTCATCAGCATCAAAATTTCTAGCATGTGAAATGTAGTGTCGTGCAATTACTCCACCACCAGCAATTACAACTGGTTGGCAAAATTTACTAATTTTTATTAGAAAATCAGCATATTTTTGGATAATTTTGGCATTGTCCATACCAAAAACTCTTCCAGATAGTTTTATCACAATTTTTTTCTTCATTTTAAATCACCTAGTATCGATTTTGCTGCAATTTCAACTTTTTTCCTGTATTTATCATGGGTATAGATTCTAAGTATGTTCATAAAGCCTGAAATGGCCGAAACCACTGGTATTTCAGAAATTGGGAGTTCTTTTGCAGATGCTTTTCCATTTTCTGTAGAAATTAATGTTATTGACTTTGATTCATTTTTTGACGGTGCAAGTGGGATAGAAGGAGTGACAGAACTATCAACATAGATTTCATTTTCATCAATATGAGATTTCTTTGAAATTTGAAGGCGTAATTCATCTGTCCTAGTTTTTTTCAAATTTTTTTGACTTGTAAGAATTCTCTCAAATACACATTTGAGTAATTTTCTATTTTGATAATCTTCAGCTAATTTTTTGGCTTTTTTAAGTTTTGAAGATTTTGATGAAATAATAGATGATAAAACAAATTCATCTGTTAATTCTACATATTCATTTAGATTAAAGGATGTAAAACCAAATTCATCATCAGATAATCTTAATGCTTGGATTAGCATGACTTCTGCAGCACGAACTGTTTTATGAAAATATACTGCTTTGAACATTTGATATCTAGAGTGCATCATAGATTCAAAAGAATACAATGCTGAACGTTCTAATGCAATTTTTTTCTTATGTACACTAAGTGATTGTGTGATTCTTTTGTGATCAACTTTTGCATGTTCAGCTCCAGTGAAATAACCATCTCTAAGTAAATAATCCATCATATCTGCACTTAATGCGCCAGAAACAATTTCATTGAGATATTGAAATTTTGATTCGCCAAAAGCGATTTGTGCAATTAGTTTTTTATCAAATCCAGTTTTAGATAAAATATCACCAATTTCAGATTTTAAAATTATTTTTTTACCAAAATCCTCATGTGAAATTTTTTTTTCTTGAATTATTTCTTCAAACAAATGAGAAAAAGGTCCATGTCCAATGTCATGTAAAAGACTTGCCAGGCGTAAAATCTGAACATCATCAGAATTTAGAAATTCTTTCTCATTTAATGCAAATCCAGCTTCAGTAGCAATATGCATAACACCAAGTGAATGTTCAAATCGGCTATGCTGAGCAGAAGGGTAAGTCAAATGTGCTCCAGAAAGTTGTTTGATACGTCTTAATCTTTGAAAAAGGGGACTATCAATTATTGGAAGTTCATAATCATATACACGAATAAAATCATGAATTGGATCAATAATGTCTAAGTAATTTTTTTTCATATTCCCAGCTTCTTTGAAAATGCTTTGACAATTTCTTCATGAATTTCTAATTTAGTTTTTGATGCATTAATAATTTTCCAATGTTTTTTCTTTGCAGTAGTACGATAAAGTTTAGATATTTTTCTTGAAAATTGTTCATTTTTTTCAAATTCATCTCTCTTCATAATTTTTCCTTTTTCATTTCGAGGTGAACGTGAAAAAGATTCTTTCTGTGTAACATCAAGTAATATTACAAGATCAGCTTTTGGTAAACCATCATCAAGACTTTCAAGCCATTTTTGTTTTAAACCATTTGCTAATCCATAAACTAAATTAGATTGATAATATCTATTCATTATCAAAACAGAATTTTTTTCTTTTGATTTTATTATTTCATCCAGTTTCTCCCATCGATTAGCTGCTAAAAGACAATGAATAACTTGTGGGGGAAACTTACGTTTTCCATCTAGATATTTTCTAATTTCTTTACCTATTGGAGTTTCATAATCAGGAAAATGAAATAATTTTGTTTTGATTTTTTGTTTTCTAAGAAATTTTTGTAATAAAACTGATTGAGTTAATTTTCCTGCCTGATCTCCACCTTCAATAACAATTATCATAAGTTATCCAAACAGAGGAATTAATTGATTAAAAATCTATCAAGACAATGATATGTTTGATGTATCAAATCAATAATTTATCAAAATAATTAGGCATGAATTCAAGATTTAAAACAAATGAATTAAAAATTAAACTATGTCTTGTACGCACACTTTCAAAAATAAAGAAAATCACATGATTTGTGCAAAATGTGGCTATATCCGTGAATTTACTAAACCATCCATAAAACCAAAAATTCTGGTTATTGGATTATTAATCTCTGTGATGATTGTTGGGGGCGTTTTTACACTCTCATTTTTTTCCTAAAAATTAGTTTTGATTAATAATCAGTCAAGGTTTATATCTAAAAATTTACCACTCATGACAAAATGGGATTAATGAAAGAAATGATGAAAGAAATTGGAAACAAATCAAGAGAATTTTATGAATTTGTTTTACCAGCAATAGATATGCATCTAACTGATAAAAATCTAAAAGTGGTAATTGATATTCCAGGATTTTCAAAAAAAGACATCAAACTAACTTTATGCGGTGATATTCTTTCAATAAAGGCTAAAAAAGTTATGGATGAAAAAGATTCAAAAACATTAATTTCAAATCAGCGACCAAACATGATTAATAAAAAAATTAGATTACCAATTGAAATTAAAGAAGGTGAAGAAAAAATTGAATCAGCAAAATATGAAGATGGTGTTTTAGTGTTAGTAATTCCAGTTACTAAAAAATCAAAAAATATTACAATTGAATAATCTAATATTTTCGTAGTAATGCAGATATTCCCATAATAATACCAGAACTAATCATTCCAATTGTTCCAAAATATTCATTTGATTGAAATAATAATACAGAACCAATAAAAATAGCAGAAGAAAAAATACTTCCACTAATCAACACAACTGGTTTACGTTTTTTCATATATACTTCAACTTCATTCATTAATTTCTCCATATCTGAACCAACTCTCAAAGTTGAATTGATTGATTTTAGAAAACTATCAAAAGAAATTTTTAATTCTTCAACATATGCACCCGTGATTAAATTTTCTTGTTGTAAAATATTTTTTAAAACTTTTAAAAATTTAAAATCAACGTCATGTGTTTTGTAAATTCCTTCAATAATTGAAGCCATTCTCAAATATAATGCCAAATTTTTTGGTAAGATAAATGGAAATTTACTCATAGTTTTATTTGCTAATTCCATCAAACTTTCCACTTCCATTTCATCAGGTTTATCACCATGCATAGAACGAATTGATAATTCTATTCCTTTTTCAATTACCGATCTATTGTAATCAGGAGTTAACATTTTGAGATCATCCATTGCAGAAACTACTCTTGAAGGGTTCTTTTCCACTAGTGCAAGATACAATCGGATTAAATTAATCCGTGTTTTGTTATTTATTCTTCCAACCATTCCATAGTCATATAGAATTAATTTTCCTTCATCAGTAACTGAAATATTTCCTGGATGTGGATCTGCATGAAAAATTGAATGTTTCAAAAGCATTGTGAAAAAAATCTGATGAACATCAATGACTAATTGTTGTCTATCGATATTTTTTTTATCTAGGGCTTCTACATTTGTGACTTTAATTCCAGGCAAATATTCCATGGTAAGTACATTTTTTGAAGAAAAATCATCAAAAACTGAGGGTACGATTACCTTAGAATTGTTTGCCATATCATTTTTGATTTCTTTAAGATTTTTGGATTCATTGGTATAATCTAATTCTTCATGAATGGTTTCAATAAATTGTGAGAGCATTGTTTTGGCTGAGTATCTTAAATTTGAATCAACAAATCTTAATGCCAATGGTAGTATTTTTTTTAGAATTTTAAGATCTTTTTCAACTACTTTTTCAATTCCAGGTCTTTTTACTTTAATTACTATTTGTTGACCAGAAATTGTGCCTCTATACACTTGTCCTAATGATGCTCCTGAAATAGAGGTTGGATCAATATTATCAAATTTTTCATTTATCAATCCAATATCTTTTTCAATTATTGGTTTTACTTGTTCAAAAGGAGCAGCAGGTACACTATCTTGTAGTTTTGATAATTCTTGTAAATATGGTTGTGGTAAAATATCTGCTCTAGATGATAACCATTGTCCTAATTTTATGTAAACTGGTCCCAATGAAATAAAAGTTTCAAGAACTTTAGTTGCATTTTTTTTAAATTGAGTTGGATCAATTTCATTTTTATTTTGATTGATCCATTTCTTTCGATCTTTACGTAATGCCAAAATAGATGGCAAAAGTTTAATCAAAATTTTTACGGTTCTAATGGTATACACAAAATCACTCCAAATGTTTTTTTATTTTCTTGGTTGTCTCATATGCCAGATATCCAGACATTAACGAAGATGCTAACACATTAGCTATGGATAATTTTTTAGAATTTTTAGATGAAAGTTTTTTTGCAGTGTTTATTCCAGTGAATATTCCACAGGCAATTCCAATTAATACCTCAGGAGCATCATAAACTAAATGACCGATGGGGTTTACTCTAGGATCAATTTTATCTGTATGAACTAAAAATTTATCATCATATTCTCTGATATGCAAATTTCCATAACGATATTGTTTTAGAGCTCCATTTTTTTGTCCAAGGATTGTTTCTTCTGCTTCTTCAAGCATGAATTCACGTAATTCTTTAGGAACTTCAATTTCATCACCAGGCATAAGATGATTATACAATAATTGCTTATAATCCTAGATCAAAAAACAATTGTGCCTAGTTTTGATTCTATAGTAATTAATTCTCATTAATTTAATTTTACAAATTATTTTTTGTAAATAAAATAAAACTAGCACCAAATGAAATTAACATTATAATTCCAGGAATATATGCATAATTAAATTCCATATCAGGATGATTTTGTTCGTGATAGTAATTAATCACAAAAGTTAATATCAAAAAAATTACTCCGATAAAAGTTAGTTTTCTATGATTTAGCAATAATTATCAAATAATTAATTACTATATGAATTTAGAAAAATTATGTTTTAAGGATCCTTTTCTATTTCAGATAATTTAGTAATTATCTGTTCTAATTCGGATTTATTTTCATTTATGACTTGCTTTAAAACTTCAATTTCATTATTTATTTGATTGATATTGACATCGTCAGAATTTTTAATTTCATTTTCTAAGTCATTTAAAATTTTTTGATTGTATTGATTAATTTTTTCTAATTCATTTTTGTATTTTAATAAATTATCATATTGAGTAGAAATATTGGGGATATCTACATAATTAGAATTTGAAATAAAACCTGTTGCAATTATTAAACTACCTACAGATAATGTTATAATTAAAATAATAATTGTTAATCTTAGTTTCATTTCATATCCATAGTTTTTTTCAGATTTAAAATTAATGATAATTTTTATGATTTCTGGTTTTTACGCCTACGAATCAAAAATACTGCGATAACAATTACAATAATGATTGGAATTATGACATATTCAGGACTAAATGTTTCTTCTTCAACAGTAGAAATTTCATTTACTAAAATTGTAGTTTCGTAAGGAAGGAAAATTTCATCTCTTACACTATCTTTGTATCTTACAGTAATTGTAACATCATGTTCACCATATTCTGGTTCACCATCAAATTCTATTGGAATATTAAATGGGACTGGTGCATCTGTTTCAATTTCATCAATAAATTGAGTATTAGATTTGATGTTAGAGTTACCGTTGGCATCAAGGCTTACAAAACCAAATAATGCATCCTCATTTCCTTCATTAATTATTTCACCAATTACCATTTGTGTTCCAGATAATTCAATAACTTTTACATTGAAAACAGTAAGATCAATTAAACCTCTAATGTAGAAATCAAGAATTTTTGAAATAGTTTCTTTATCACCATGTGTATTATAATACGTAATAGATAATGGAATTCGTAGAGTGTCACCTTTCAATGATTCAGGAACATAAACATCAGCAGTAAAGGAATCATATGATTTTGCATCAATATTTCCCAAATCCCAACTAGATTCAAGAATCAAAACATTCTCAATATTTGTAATAGATGCGGTATTAGATGAAAGTGATGTTTGTGCATTATCTATAGTAACATCAACTGCAGACATTGGTGCAGTTCCATCATTAACAATATCTATTACAATATTATTTGATTTCAATGAAGTAAGAAATGTTTCAGATGCTCTAACGTTAATTGTACTATCTCCAGTAACTTTAAAGTCAAAAGTAGAAAATGATGATCTAACACCTGACTCTCTTAATCTTGAATAATCAACTTTAACAGTTCCAGAATATTGTTGAATGTCAATATTTTCATCAATATTTACATAAAAAGTCAAATGGAAATTTGTTCCAGCTAAAGAATTAGTGTTGGTGTTAGCATCAATTGTTGTACCAGGTCCATCTGAACCTGAAAACCCAAATGGTAATGACAGTTTTCCTTCAATTCCAGTAATATCCTGAGTTCCTACATTAGCAAATTCAATTGTAAATGGAACATTGTTATCGCCACTACCAACTTCTATTTTGCTATTCAGCGTACCAAAATATGCGTCTAATAGTTTTACATCACCAAAATCTCTTTCAAATGCTGAATCACCAAAGTTTCCAGATTGTATTGGTCCATCTTTCCAATCAGCAAATGAAGATGAAATAAACAATGGGGAAAGTCCAATTAAAAATAAAATTAATAATAATTTAGAATTCATTATACAGTAATCTCCATTGTTGAATGTTCTTCATCTTGAAATGCTTTACCATCTTTGATTGTAATAACCTTATCAACATCTCCAAAATGTTCTCTATCGTGAGTAACAATTACAAAAGTTTGATTAAGTTTTTTTGCCATAGATTTCATTAAATCAACTATTAATTGTGAAGTAACTGAATCAAGATTACCAGTAGGTTCATCAGCTAAAACAATGGAAGGTTTATTGATTAAACCTCTTGCTATAGCTACTCTTTGAGCTTGTCCACCAGAAATTTTATTGGCTCGTTTTTGTATTTGATCTTCTAAACCAACTGCTTTAAGTAAATCTCGAGCTTCTTTTTCAGTTGATTGAGTACCAGCAATTTGTATTGGCAATAATATATTTTCTAAAACTGAAAGATCTGCCAATAAATTAGAGAATTGAAAAATAAATCCTAATTTTTTATTTCTAAATGATGATATTTGGTTATCACTAAGAGTCGTAGTATTAATTTCATCAATGAAAATCTCACCGTTTGTTGGACTATCTAAAAGCCCAATCATATTCAATAGTGTAGATTTTCCAGAACCAGAACCTCCAACAATTAAAACAACTTGACCACGTTCAATTGAAAAGGATACATCATCTAGAGCTTTAACTTTATTGTCTCCATCACCATAAATTTTTGTTAAATGATTAACTTCAAGTACTTTAGCCAGTTCTCATCGCCTCCACAGGTAGTAATTTTGTTGCCCTATACGATGGATATAGTGATGCAATGATGGCTAAAATGAATGATGATAAAGCTGTTTGAATAATTTTTTCCCAATTGTAACTTACTTCAAGAGGCAAGCTGTTATTGAAAGACATTTTTGTTTCCTTTGCGTAAATAGTATAACCTAATCCAGTAGCAGTACCAACTCCAGCACCAATTGCTCCAATTAACATACCTTGAAAAATAAAAATTATTAAAATGTCCTTTCTTTTAGCACCAATTGCCCTCATTACACCAATTTCTTTAGTTTTCCCATTTACTAACATCATTTGAATTGTAACAATTGCAAATGCAGAAGACATCATTCCAAAGTAACCAATCATGTTAATCATTGCAATACCAGATCTAAAACCAGCAAGTTGTTGTTCAGCTGATTCTTCTATTGTTTCTGCTAGGAAATCATCATTTGGGAATGATGCTAAGAAAAATTCTTTGACTTCAAATGCTTTAGTCGGATCATTTAATTTTACCATAATTGATCCTGTTTGATCTATTCTATCTGTCATATCACGTAGTGTGTCAATGTGCATAACTGCACTATAATCAAATCCTTGACCACCAGGAGACTTAGCAATTCCAGATACAGTGAATCTTTTAGTTTGTTCCTCACCCCATCTATCAATAATTGTAACTTTGACATTATCACCAACTACAGCTCCTCCAAGATCATTTGCTACAGTATTTCCTAACACAATAGAATTTCTTGAGAAAACGTAAGTTCCTTCTGTAACAGTTTCATGTACAGTGGATGCTCTAATATCAGTAAATGGATCAACGCCAACTACGGGTATTCTAGTTTTTTCAATTAATTTTCCATTTTTTGTAATTTCCATTTCTGACGTCGATGAAAGCCGCGGTGTCGCCGCTTCAACATATGAAATTCTTTCAAAAAATCTTACAATTGTTGAATCTGATTTATCTATGTAATCATCTTCATTAGTTACAAGAACATCACCGTTTCGATATTCACTGATATCTCTAACAATTGCATCAAAAAGTCCCTGAAATATAACAAAATTAACATGAATTACTAAAATTCCGATAGTTACAGCTAAAACTGCACCAATCAAACTACCTCTTTTGTTGAAAAGCATTCTTTTTGCTAATTTCATACGATAGTCCATAACTATTGGAAAAAAGTCTAATATTTAACACATTTTATTCCTAGTGCTAAATTATAGACAATTTTATATGATATTAGTAATTTGTATATTTTATGAAGGCTCAAAAAGTGATATAATGGACAATTTTGATATTCAAATTCTAAGTAAATTACTAAACAATTGTAGAGAATCAGATAGACAAATTGGAATTGATCTAGGAATGTCAGGAGGCGCAGTAAATGCAAGAATACGGAAAATGCAAAAGTTAGAAATTATTGAAGAATTTTACATTGTAGTTGAACCGCCAGTATTAGGATATGGGATTTTGTATTTTGTAATATCTGGAGAAAATATGAAAGAAATTTTAGAACAAGTAAGTCTAGTAGGAGAACCACATTTTGTAGCACCTTGTGTAGGTGGAATTACAGTTTGTAGTATTATTGTAAAAGAAAATTTAGAACAAAAGATACAACTTGCAAAAAAATTGATGAAAGATTTCAAAGTTATATCAATTTTTGAAGCAGAAAATCCAGGATTCAATACAGATCTAACAAAAACAGATTTAGAAATTTTAGAGGAGTTATTAAAAGAACCAAGACAAAAAATTGAAGCAATTGCAAAGAAGACAAAGTTATCAACAAAAACAATTACAAGATGTATTGAAAAATTACAAAAAAATGAGGGTATTAAATTTACAACAATTTATGATCCTAAGAAAATAAAAAAATTTATTCCATATGCAATTATTACATGGATTAAAGGTGACTTAAAAGAAACATTAGAAAAAATGAATAAAGAATTTTCTAATACATATTTACAAATTCCATTTATTGCAAAAAATCAAATTGTTTTATTTATGTATAGTAATAATATTTACAAAATGGATGAGTTAACACAAAAAGTTAGAAATTTAAATAATGTTAAATCTGCTGATTTGTTTATTCCTAAAAAGATTTCATTTTATGACAACTGGATAAAGAAAACAATAATAGATTTTAAGAAATCATCTAAACTACATTTGACATACCAAACAAATTAAATAATAACGCTGTTGAATAATAATGTGAAAAAAGAAAAACTGTACAAAGGAAAATTATTTGAGTTAAATGCATATTATATGAAAGTAGAACATAGAAAAGTTCGCAGAGAAGTTATTGAACATCCAGGTGCTGCTGCAATGCTTGCTTTTGATGAAAAAGGTAAAGTTCTGTTAGTTAAACAACATCGATATCCACATGGATATATTCTAGAAATTCCAGCCGGTACTTTAGAAAAAAGAGAAAAACCAATTGATTGTGCCTATAGAGAATTAATTGAGGAAACAGGCTATGAGGCCAAAAGAATGACTAAATTAATTTCATATTTTCCATCAGTAGGCTATAACAAAGAAGAAATTCATATTTTTGTAGCATCAGGCACAAAAAAGAAATTTGATTTAAAATTAGATAATGATGAATTCATCACTGTTGTAAAAATGGATATTAAAAAATTAATTGGAATGATAAAATCTGGAAAAATTATTGATTCCAAAACAATTTGTGCAGTAATGGTTTACGCTGCAAAGAAAAAATTATTGTAATTATTTTTCAAAAATATTCATTATAGATGATAATAATTTATTGATAGCTTGGTTTAACCAGATCAGTAATATCAGACCAAGATTGTAAAATCTTTTCAAACATATAGATCAGATCAAACAATGGCAAAGATATTTGCTTTTCACTTTCCAAGGATGAGCGTATTTTTGAAATTTTTAGAGAATTAGTTCTTTGTAATCTAATTGCATTAATTGCAAGCATCCTATTATTAGAAATAAATGAATCAATTGATTTAATTTGTATTTCATCTATGTCTTTTGCAAAATCATATAATTTTTTTAATTCTTTTTTAGATAAATTTGATTTAATTAATGATTTAGATAATTCTACAACTGTATCACCTGCTATTTCAAGTGTATTTGCAGCTATTCTATAATCAAGAATATCAATATTTTCTAAATTAAAAATTCCAGCTAGTCTAGTATCCATTATTGTACTTCGAATTAATCTAACAAGAAGAAAATATTGTCTGTTAATTTCAGCATCACGATTTGCAATTGTTTCAAGATTTGTTTTATCCCCATTTTTTAATGCTAATACAACATCATTAAACATTCCAAGTGCAATTGAACTCATTCGTTTTAAGATATTTTGTGGATTGATTGATGTTTCATCTAGTAAGAATTGAACAGAAATATTTGTTGCATCTTCATCAATAATTTCTAGTCCAACTAATTTTCTCATTGAACCACGAACATTTTCTCTATCATTAATTGAGATTGAGGATTTTCCCACAATCCGTATGACGTCAAATCCTAAAAGATACGCACCAGTAATTGTTGGCACAATACCTTCACCTTCTGATAAAGGATATGAAATTTCAACTTCTTTTGAGGGCCTCTTACTTAGTTGTGTTCTAATTGAGAGATTATTTTGATTTGTTTCGATTTCAACTTGATTACTTTTACTTAGCTCATTTGCATCAATCCATTCTTTTGGAAGAGAAACAAGAATACTACTACCAATTTTTTGTAGGCGTCGAGTGAACGTAGTCAATTTATATTAATTTAAATTATTTAAGCCAAGTATTAATATTTTCCAAATTTCTCAAATTTGATCATTATGGCAACAGCATTTTGTCCAGCTCACATCACAGGTTTCTTTAAGGCGGAATTAAGTAAAAAAGATTCAAAACAATTAGGCTCACTAGGTGCTGGATTTTCCATAGAAAAAGGTGTAAAAACTACAGTTACAATTCGAGAGAAAACAAAACATGACATTTCAAATTTTACAATCAAAGTAAATGGTTTTGAATCAGGAGATATGAGAGTATCAGAAGTAGTTCTTAGTAAATTTTCTACACAAGGAAAATTTGTAGATATTATACATGAAATTGATGTTCCTGTTGGATATGGATTTGGATGTAGTGCAGCAGTTGCATTATCACTGTCCATTGCATTAAATGATGCACTAAAATCTAAATTATCTAAAATTGAAGTTGCACAAATAGCACATGATGTTGAAATAGAATGTAAAACAGGATTAGGAGATGTTTTAGCATCATATCATGGTGGATTTGAAATTAGAGATAAACCAGGGGCACCAGGAATTGGACATGTTCAAAAAATTAATTTAAATAAAATTTCTATAATCATGATATGTTTTTCTCCAATTTCGACAAGTAAATTTATCAAAGAAAGATTATCACAAATTAATGGTCTTGGTGGAAAAATGGTTAATGAATTATTGGAATCAAAGAATTATGAACATTTTCAAGAAATGTCTTTAGAATTTGCAAAATATGTAAATGTAATGACACCCAGAATGCAAAAAGTGGTTGATGAGTTATCAAATAATAATATTAAATGTGGTATCGCATTATTTGGGGAAACAATTTTTTCAATGATTCCAAAAGAAAAAGAAGGTAATGTTTTAAAAATTTTAGAAAAATTTTCTGATGGAATAATTATAAAATCAAAATTAGATGATGTAGGTGCTAGAATTCTTAATAATTAAAAAATATGACTACAATTCCTAAATCACATCCAAGATTAAATTCTCTTTTAATTCGTGAAAAATTAGTAAATGGATTTGATAACAATTTAGTTGCTAAGGAAGGACTTTTGGCTCACGGACGAGGTGAGGCATTTGATTATCTTATAGGTGAAAAAACTTCAAAATCCGCTAAAGAAGCAATAAAAGCTGCTGCAATTATGCTCAAAAATGCAAAAAATTCAGTCATTTCAGTTAATGGAAATTTTGCTGCCTTGTGTCCAAAAGAAATTGTTGAATTAGCAAAAAATACAGATTCAAAAATTGAAGTAAATTTATTTTATTCAACTGAAAAACGTAAAAAGGCAATTACTGAGATTTTAAAAAAATCAGGATCAAAGGAAATTTTTGGATTAAATAAGAAATCATCTGTTAAATTATCAGGAATTGATAGTGCACGAAGGATTGTTGATAAAAATGGAATATTTTCAGCAGATGTTGTATTAGTTCCATTAGAAGATGGTGATAGAACGATTGCATTAAAAAAAGCAAAAAAGAAGATCATAACATTTGATTTAAATCCACTCTCAAGAACTGCTCAAACAGCAGACATTACAGTAGTAGATAATGTAACACGTGCAATGAAATTACTTGTAAAAGAATCAAAGAAGAGTATAGGGCGAAATTCTAAATACAATAATAAAAAAAATCTTCAAGTATCAATTTTAGAAATTAAAAAAAATTTAGAGAGACAAGCAAAAAATGTATAAAAATATTCAAAATATTTTAGAGATGAAAGATAAAGAGAAGATTACTGTTTTAACTGGATATGATTCAACAATGGTTACATTATGTGATCAAGTTGATATAATTTTAGTTGGAGATAGTGCAGGAATGGTTATGTTGGGATATGAAGATACTTCTTCAGTTACTATGGAAGATATGATTAGATTTACAACTGCTGCAAAAAATGGAAGGAAAAATTCATTGATTGTTTCAGATTTACCAATTAATTCATACAAAACTGAAAAGGATGCAATTAGAAATTCATTAAAACTAATTGAAGCTGGTGCAGATGCTGTGAAATTAGAAGGTGGAAAAGAAATTGCAAAAATAATTAAATCAATAACAGAAGCAAAAATTCCTGTCATGGGTCATTTAGGATTATTACCACAAACTGCTCAAAAATATACAGTTCAAGGAAAAACAAAACAGAGTGCAATTGAATTAATTGAAGATGCAAAAATAATTACAGAATCAGGCGTATTTAGCATAGTTTTAGAGATGGTTTCCAGTCAAGTTGCAAGAATAATTACAGAAAAAATTTCTGTCCCTACAATAGGAATTGGTTCTGGAAAATTTTGTGATGGACAAGTTTTAGTTGTTCATGACATGTTAGGATTATTTGAAAAAATTAAACCTAAATTTGCAAAAAGATATCTATCTTTATCTGATGAAATAAGAAATGCCGTGAAATCATATGCAACAGAAGTTAAAGAAGAGAAATTTCCGTCTATTGAACACGAATTTCAAATGGATGAATCAGAATATACTAAACTGAGGGAACATATTGACTAAAAAAGAATTAGAACACCCATCATTAGACATAGTTGAATCAAAAGGAACAGAACTTTCTGGCAAAAAAATTGTTTTATGTGTTGCTGGAAGTGTTGCAGCTTACAAATCAATTGAATTAGCAAGATTACTAATGAGACATGGTGCTAAAGTTACATGTGTAATGAGTGGTGCTTCAACAAAAATGATTCAGCCAGATTACATGAAATGGGCTACAGGAAATGATGTAATTACAAAATTAACAGGTAAATTAGAACACATCAATATTGCAGATTATAAAAAATCAGATCTAATTATTGTTTATCCGGCAACTGCCAATACATTAGGAAAACTTGCAAATGGTATTGATGATACACCAATTTCAACAGTACTAACAGTAGGATTTGGATCTAAAACACCAATCCTAATGGCTTTAGCAATGCATGCATCAATGTATGAAAATGCTGCAGTTAAAAAAAATATTTCATTTCTAAAAAATAAAATAAATTTCATTACACCAAATATGATTGAAGGAAAGGCAAAAGCATCAGAACCAGAAGAAGTTCTTGATTATGTTTTAAAGAAATTTGGGTTATCATCAAAATTACACGGCAAAAAAATCTTGATGACTGCTGGACCAACAATTGAACAAATTGATCCTATAAGGGCAATAACAAACCAAAGCTCAGGTAAAACAGGAGTAAGTTTAGCAAAGGAATTAGTTTCTTCAGGTGCAAAAGTCACATTTGTTTACGGACCAGGGAATGAAAAACCACCAAAAGGTGCCAAAATTATCAATGTTGTGACAAGTAAAGAAATGCACACTGCAGTAAAAAAAGAATTGAAAAATAAATTTGATATTGTGATTATGGCTGCTGCAATATCAGATTACGTTCCAAAAAATCCTAGTAAAAAGAAAATTAAAAGCTCAAATACAAACCTCGTAATTAATCTCAAAAAAGCACCTAAAATTATTGATGATGTCAAAAAAATGCAGAAAAATGTTCTACTTGTTGGTTTTAAAGCTGAAACAAATGTTACAAATATTCAATTAATTAAATCAGCAAAAAGAAAATTAAAAGAATCAGCATCAGATTTAATCATAGCTAATGATATCGGAACAAAACGATACAAAAAAAATTCTCAAAATAATCAAATTATAGTCGTAGATTCAAAAAGAAGCATTGTATCAGGTTGGATGAAAAAAGAAAAAATTGCAAAAATTATAAAAAAACAAATTGAATTAAAATTATAATGAAAAAAATTCATTCAAAATATAAGCAAAGAAATATGAAAATTTGGAACGAGGTTGCTCCAAGATACCATAAGAGATGGGCAAGTGTGAATAAAGGTCCATTTCAAAGTACAAAAAAATTAATTGATATTGTAAAAATTGATAAAAAAAATTTGGTATTAGATGTTGCATGCGGAACAGGAGTAGTAACAAAGCAAATACAAAAAAAAATTGGCAAGTCTGGATATGTAGTAGGAATTGACACATCAACTACTGCAATTAAAATTGCAAAAAAATGGAATGAAAATAATAATTTAGATTTCATTAATACCGATGCAGAGAATTTTGCTTTTTCAAAAAAATTTGATATTATAACTTGCCAATATGCACTATTTTTTTTTCCTAATGCAGAAAAAGCATTAAAAAATATGAAAAATAGTCTCAAAAAATCTGGCAAAATAGGAATTTCAGTTCATGGAAGTAAAGATAATGTACCATTTTTTAGTAGTATTTTAGATTCAGCAGTAAAATACATTCCAGATTATGTTCCACCAGGGACACCAGATTTAGACCGATTTGGAAATAAAACTGCATTAAAATCAATTGTTAAGAAAGCTGGATTTTCAAACATTGTGGTAAAAGAATTTATTTTTAATTACAATCCAGGAAAATTTGAAGATTACTGGAAGAATTACATAAAATACATTGCACAACCTCTAAAAGAAAAACTAAATGCACTGGAATATTCCAAACGCAAAGAATTTAGAAATTCTGTAAAAGAGAATACACTCCAATATACAAAAAAGAATGGTGAAATCATTTTTCCCTGGCAAGTTTTAATTTTAACTGCTAAAAATAATTAAGATTTTTAGAAATTTCTCTAGTTTATTTATTGAATGTACCAATTTACTATTATTCTAATTAATGTAATTTACTTTAACCGATCATAGTGATGAGAAGGACAGGAGTCATTTTAGTACCTTTACCTCTTCTCATTACTTCCCTATCTTAATTAGAATTAATAAAAACTCTAGAATTAGATATCGTTATCATTTCTACTGCTTTAATTGACATATTTTCTTTTTTAGAAATATCTATAATTTCTTTAGTGTGTTCATCCTGAAGATGTTTTAGAAATTCACTTTCTTCAATATTATTTTGTTTATAATTACATGTAGTAAAAATGCAGTTAAAATTCAATAATAGTAATAATTTTTTTCTAGTAAAAAAAGTCTACATAAAATTAAGCTTTGAAAAACAGATAATTTCTTAAATCTAGGCATAAAAATTGGCGAATTTCCTAAATAAGCGTAAAAAATTACAAAATTATGACAAAATCAATTAGTTGTAAAGATGCTGGAAAAAATTGTAGTTGGTCAGCATCAGCTGAAAGTGTAGAAGAATTAATGTCTCAAGTAACAGAACATGTCTTAGCAGAACATAAAGAAATTGAATTAAATTCAGACAGTATTACAAGTATCAAATCATTAATCAAAGACAATTGATTCATAATATTCGTAAAAAAATTGGCATAATCAGTTTAGTTAATAATAACTTTAGATTTATGATAACTTACAGGGATTAAGATGGGTAAAAAAGATAAAAAAGAAGAACAAAAGCCAAAAAAGAATAATCTTAAAGCTTTTCTTAAAAAAAGAGCTCCACTATATCTTGCAGGAATTGCGTTAATTGTTATTAGTGCAAACGGTGTTTTATCAGAAAAGCATCTAGATAATTTTTTAATTGATCTTTCAGAGGAGGAACAAATTGTAGTAGATATTTTAATGCAATACAATGGTCCCAACGAATCAGGGTTAAATGTAAAAGATGCGATTGAAAATAAAATAAATGAAGAATATCCTAATATGAAAATATTTGATGACAGAAATACTAGAATACATGTAGTCGTAACAAATATCAATTTAGAAGAATATCAAGTCATATTAAATTTCAAATCGGATAAAGGTAATGATATTAATTATGATTGGAATGTGAATATAGATTCTAAAGAAATTAAATCAAATAACCCTGAATCAAAATATATCATAAACATAGTAGATTTTTACGATTAGATTTAGATTGTTAGTAGATCTTTTGTAAATTTATGCATTACAATTGGTTTATTCTTTACAATAAGAGAATCTTCTATTCGAATTCCAAATTTATTTTCAATATAGATACCAGGTTCTACAGTAATGGCCATATTTTCTTTTAATTTAGTATTACTTCGATAAGAAACAGTTGGAAACTCATGTACTTCTAATCCAATTCCATGTCCAGTTGAATGAATAAAATATTTACCATAATTTTTTTCTTCAATGTATTTTCTACATGCATCATCAACATCTTTACAATCAACATTTAGTTTTACAGATTTGAGACCAAGTTTTTGTGATTCTTTTACAATTTCATATGCCTCATTAGCTTGTGAAGAAATTTTTCCTAATGCAAAAGTTCTAGTCGCATCTGAAACATAACCTTTGTATCTTAATGTTAGATCTGTAACAACAAGATCACCTTTTTTGAATTTACGTTGACTTACCTGTGCATGAGGTAATGCCCCATTTGGACCTCCAGCAATAATTAATGGATTAAGGGTTGATTTGTAACCAGTATCAAACATTTCCTGCTCCATAGCATATGTCATCAAAATTGTTTGTAATTCTGATTCTTTTTGTCCAACTTTCATTTTTTTAGAACAAATTTCAAACATTTCATCAATAATTTTAGAAGCTCTTTTTAAGATCTTAATTTCTTTTTCATCTTTTATAATTCGAGCATTGTAAAATGGTTCTGTAGAAGACGTAATATTTGAAATTGATTTTTTTAAGCTAATCATTGTAGAGTAGTCCTTGCAATCAGTACAAACATGATTTTTCTTTATTTTGTCTATAAGAGTAGAAATTAATCCAGATCCACGTTCCGCAGTAATCACATCACAATCTTCAGACTCATCTTTTGCTCTACCAACTTCAAGTTCTGGAGCAATAATGGTTGTTTTTCCATTTTTTTCCAATAATCCTATGGCCTCTCCCCAAAAACCAGTCATATAGAAGAGATTTTCAGGCTCAAATGTTACTAAAGTATCACAATCTATCTTTTTAGCATGTTTTAGAAGATTTTTTCTTCGTTGTTTCATAACAGAATATTATATTTTCTCAATTTATGTATGATGCAAAGTTTGTATAAGGAAATTTGAAAAAATATTATCGTGACTGAAGAAAAGAAAAAGAAAGTTGTTGCATTACTTTCTGGTGGTTTAGACAGTCAACTTGCAATTAAAATGATGCAAGAACAAGGTTTTGATGTTTCTGCAGTTGCAATAAAAACTCCGTTTTGTGATTTTGATTGTGGAAGAGGATGCGGATTTGAAATTAGAGAAAGAGCTGATGATCTGGATGTAAATCTAAAAACTGTTTATCTAGGTGATGAGTATATTGAAATGTTAAAAAAACCAAAACACGGGATTGGTGCTGGATTTAATCCATGTATTGATTGTAGATCTATGATGTTTGATGCTGCAAAAAAACACATGGAGGATATTGGTGCAGAATTTATTATTTCTGGTGAAGTGTTAGGACAAAGACCAATGAGTCAACATGCACCAGCATTACGTACAATTGAAAAAGAATCAGATTTGGTTGGAAAGATAGTAAGACCACTATCTGCTGCATTATTACCAGAAACAATTCCTGAAAAAGATGGTTTAATCAAAAGAGAAAATCTTGGAATAATTGAAGGAAGAACAAGAAGAAACCAATTAGATATGGCAAAAAAATATGGGATTGAAAATCCACCAAATGCTGGAGGTGGTTGTTTGTTAACAGAACCACAATTTGGAATTAAAGCTAAAGATTTGTTTGAACATAAAAAAAATCCAACAATAAATGATATTGATTTATTGAAAATTGGAAGACATTTCAGATTAGATGAAGAAACAAAATTTGTTGTTGGAAGAAATAAAGATGAAAATGAAATGATAAAAGCAATTGCATTACCAGATGACATATTACTGGAGGCTAAAGATTTTGTTGGACCTGTTTCAATTTTACGTGGAGCAAATTTAAAAAAACATCTTGAATTTGCATCATCAGTAACTTTGAGATATTCAGATGCACCAAATGATAAAACAGCAATTGTTTCTATCAAACAAAGCGATTCAGTTAAAGAAATAATTACAGAAACTGCAAAAGAAGAATCATATATTCAATTTAGAATGTAGGCGTGAAAAATTCAAAAAATTAGTTAAAACTAAGGAAGAGTTTTTGAGGGAGTAGATCTCATTTTTAATTATCATGCAGAAGCAAGAAAACCCTACATATCTCAAAGCAATTACAATTAGAGACAGTAGTGATGTACATTCGATTAAAGAAGATATCAAAAAAGGAATAATTTTGATACTTAGAGTCACACCATTGGCACAAAAGGATGTAGATCAATTACGAAAAGTCGTAGAAGAATTGTATTCAATTGCTAAAACAGCTGATGCAGATATTGCAAGATTAGGTGAAGAAAGAATAATTGTCACTCCATCTAGTATAAAGATCTGGAAACCAGAATACGATTTAAAATAATTTTATAGCTTCTTGAACTTGAGGATAATGAGCAGGAAGTTTGAATGTTCTTCTAATATTCATTGCAAGATTTTCTGATTTTGAGCGTTCACCGTGATTAACTAGAACACGACGAAGTTTTGGTCTTAGTCTTTGTACAAATGACATTAGTTGGTTGTAATCACTGTGTCCACTGAATCCATCTAATTTTTCAACACCACAATTTACAGAAACAACTTCAACTTTACCCTCTTTTCCTAACATAGATACTTGTTTAGAACCATCAAGAACACGTCTTCCTAAAGTTCCATTTACTTGATAAGAAACAAACACAACTTTATTTTTTGGATCAGGTGCAATATTTTTAAAATATTCTAAAACAGGTCCACCTTCAAGCATTCCAGATGTTGCTAAAATAATACATGGAGAGTTTTCTCGCATTGGTTCCTCTCTAGCATCAGCATGTTCAATATTTGTAAAGTATTCAGAATCAAATGGATTATCATCAGTTTCTAAAATTTTCTGCTTTAATTCTCGTGCAAGGTATTCAGGATAGGATTCATGAATTGCTGATGCTTCAGAAATCATACCTTCAGTAAAAACTGGAGCTTCAACCATTTCACCTGATTTCATATAATGATCAATTACCATCATAATTTCTTGTGCACGACCAACTGCAGGAATTGGAATCAAAACTTTACCTCCATCTGCCAAAGTATTGTTTACTGCGTTGATAAAAGAGGATTCTACTTGTTGTCTTGTAGGTTGCACATCTTCTCTGAGACCATATGTACTTTCAATTAGTAATGTCTCTACTCTAGGAAAATTCCAACTTGCAGCTTCAAACAAAATACTTTTTCCAAATTTAATATCTCCAGAATACACAAAATTGTGATCACCATTACCAATATGGAAATGACATAATGCAGAACCAAGAATATGTCCTGCATTAGCAAGAACTAATTTAATGTCAGGTGAAATATCAGTTACAGTTCCATATGGTAAAGTAATTGTTTGTCGCATTACTTGTTTAACATCTCTTTCAGCATACATTGGAGTTCTACCTTGTGCTGCTGCAACCTTAATTGCATCTAATTGGATCAAATTCATCATAGGTAATGTTGGTTCACTACAATAAATTGGACCTTTGTAACCATATTTGCATAATGCCGGTAAAAATCCTGTATGATCTAAATGAGCATGTCCAATTACCACAGCATCAAGTTCATCTAATGTAATATCTAATGAATCAAGTCGTGGGTATGAATCCATTGGAGAACGGGCACCAGGATTAATTCCACAATCAACTAAAATTTTACTTTCTGGGGTAGATAGAAGCATTGAAGATCTACCTACTTGTCCAAAGCCACCAAGAGTGTGAAGAGATACTTCAGTTCTTTGTGATAAACGAGGTCTAAAAATATCATCACCAACTTGTTTCATTTGTTTACTTCTTTCAGCAGAAGCCTGTTTTAGAGTTGAATTAATTGTTTGAATAGTTCTAGATGGAATTGTAGTAGCTTTTCTAATTCTTAATCTCCATCCAATTTTTTCTGTTAAATCAGCGTGATTGAACTCTTTAGCATTTCTTTGTAACAACCAAGGTCTTTTTGCTTCAATTGACACTTCACCAGTTGAAGTATCAAAAAGAGTAGATTGTAAGTTAGCTTCTTCTGGCACACATTCAGCAATAATTTTTCTGCATTCATCTTCTGGTTTTCTTATAGATTCATCAGTTCGAATAACAATTCGTTTTTTGATAATATTAACAAGTTTTGAAATAGTTTCATTATTTTCTAAAAGATATCTAGGTGAATTTGTATAAAGTGCAATTCTTGGTCCTTCGTATTCTATTTTTGTAATACTAGCTTCCTTTGGCATACTTTGCAGTATGGTTGCCATTATATTCTGGCTGCTAGGAGGTAATTCTTTTGGAGGTTGTTTTTTTTGCATTAAATCACTAAAGTTCGATAACTGCTTTCTTTTGTTCATCGGTCAATAGACGGAATCCATCTTTGTCCATTACTGCGATGTTTATTCCATCACCAGTACCAATGTTTCTAACGATTGCAGCTTTAACAGCTCTTAGAGCTATTTTTTTTGCCTCTTCAACTGTGAGGTCATTTCTATATTCTTCTTCCAATAAACCATAAGCTACTGGAGAACCACTTCCAGTTGTAACATAAGATTTCTCTTCAACAGAGCCAAACATATCAACATTAAACAATGCAGGACCACTTGCATCATATCCACCAAGTAAAATGTCAGCCATGAAAGGATATCCTCTATTTTGATGAAAAATCAATGAACAGAGTCTTGCTAGAGAATGAATAGAAATTGAATTTTGTTTATCTACTCTGTGTAAATTAGAATGATATCGTAAAACATCTACAATGTTTTGTGCATCTGCAACACCACCTGCTAGGGTTAAACCTGCATGAAGGTCAATTTGTTGAATTTTCATTGTATTATTATTTGCAATAAAGTATCCAGCACTGGCCCTCATATCTGCGCACAAAACTACACCATCTTTTGCCTTGATACCTACTGTGGTAGTCCCATGCAAAATTTTTTCTTCAACGTTCGTAGACAAAATATACCTCTTAAGATAAAGTAAATGTCATGCCACCCTTTTAAATAACTTTTTGATCCTTTGAAATGATAAATACTGAGAAAAAAGGAGGATCGCATGCAATCACACACAATGGAATTACCTAGACTAATAGAGATCGGGGAGAAAAATATCGAGGAATTTGGAAAATTCCTATATTCATTAAATAAACCAAAAAAAGTTTCATTGATTAGTGGAACAAATGTTCAAAATGTTTTAAAATCTAAAATAGAAAAATCACTAAAAATTAAGAAAATTCAGCATATTTGGCATACATCAATTGACAATCAAATAAAATCAATTGATAAAATTCAAAAATCTGTTAAAAAAGATAATTCAGATTTAATTATAGGAATCGGAGGAGGTCGTTCAGTAGATACTGCAAAACTAATTTCATATAATTTATCCATACCATTTGTTAGTTTACCAACTGCTGCATCACATGACGGAATGGCAAGTCCATTTGTTTCTGTAAAAAGCGATAAACCTCATTCTATTGTAGCATCAGCTCCATTAGGAGTTTTTGTAGACATAGATGTAATTAAAAAGGCTCCATCAAAATTATTGGCTAGCGGTTGCGGAGATCTTATTGCAAACATTATAGCTGTAAAAGATTGGCAATTAGGTCATAAAAAGAAAAAAGAATACTATGGAAGATATGCTGCAGATTTGGCGATGATGAGTGCAAAAATTGTTATGGAAAATTCTTCACAATTTGCACGTAAAGGAACAGACCCTCGCGTAATTGTTGAGGGATTAATTAGTGCAGGAGTTGCATCATGTATTGCTGGAAGTAGTAGACCATGTTCTGGTGCGGAGCATCTATTTTCACACGCACTTGATAAAATTGCTCCAGGGATTGGACTTCATGGAGAAAAATGTGGGATTGGATCTATAATGATGGCAAAATTACAAGGGCAAGATTGGAAAAAAATTACTAAGACACTAAAAGATGTAGGTGCACCAACAACTGCAAAACAAATTGGAATTGAATCAGATAAAATTATTGAAGCTTTGATAATGGCACAAGGATTAAGACCCCAACGTTATACGATTTTAAAAGAAAAAATTATGACTAAAAAAACAGCATTGAATCTGGCAAAATCAACTAAAGTAATTTAATTTAAGCAGTTTTTTCTTTTGCTTCAGGTTTTTTTGGAGTTTGTTTGTTGACATGAGTTTCAACAAAACTGATTTTTTCTAAAGTATTAACAAATTTGAAAATATCCATTTGAATAAAATGTTTCATTATTTGTAAACCATCTGCACGTAAAATATCTTCAGGAATTGTAATACTAGCTTCTTTATCTTTCAAATCAAAAGCAATTTTACTATCTTCAACTGGAAGTCGTTCTTTTAGAATTGCATCAACTTTATCATTTGGTGTGTCTAAAGCCTTGAGTACGTTAACATCATAAAGAATTGTTTTTCCTGCATATCTATGATTATAATCAATTTGGACTCGACCTGAACCAATAAAACGAATAATTCCTCTTTTATTATCAACTTCAATTGTATCACCAACTGAAACTTTTTCAGCATCTTCACCAAGTTTTCTTAGTGGAATCATTCTAACTTTAGTAGAATCTCTTGCACCAAAACCTTTGTCTGGTGTAACTTCAATTGTAAGCTTATCTCCAACTGATGTTTTTGCTAATGCCTCATCAAATCCTTTTAACACAGGATAAGATGTTTCACCAATTGAAACTAGTTTAGGATGATATTTTGCATTTTCTTCATGAAGTGAATATTTTTTTGCATCTGCTTCAAGAGTGGTATCAAATACCTCATCATCGTCTTTTACTTTAGCAGTATAATCAACTAGAATTAATGAGCCTTTATCAAAAGTCAATGTGATCGTTTTCGAATTTCCTTATATTAGTTAAACGTTCTAAATCTTAAGAAGGGTTTGGAAGTGCCTTTAATTTGTCTTCAGCGATCTTTAGTCCGGCTTGTGAATCAGTTTCATAACCCATCATAGATAGTGTAGATGAAATTCCAGAAATACATCTCATAACATGTGATGCGTTTACCTCACCCATACATCCTACTCTGAATACTTTACCCTTAAGATTACCAAATCCACCAGCAACTAAAATTCTGAATTTTTTAGCCAATGTATCACGGAATATTTTATCTTCTAGTCCGTCTAGATAGTTTAATGCAATAACTACAGTTGAACGTGAGTCTTCTTTTGCAAATGGAGTCAATCCAATTGCAGATAAGCCAGAATATAGAGCATCAGAACAAATTTTGTGACGTTGAATTCTCTCTTCAATTCCTTCTTCGAGCATTATTCTCATTGCTTCTCTGTATGCAAAAAGAACTGGCAAAGCAGGTGTGAATGGTGTGTGTTTAGCTTCATCATAATATTTGAAGTATCTTGGTAAATTGAAATACATTGTACTTGGTGGATTTGCTTCCATGTATTTTCTAGTTCTTGGATTAATACAAATTGGAGAAATTCCTGGTGGGCATGCAAATGTTTTTTGTGCACCAGTCATTGCAATATCAATACCCCATTTGTCCATGTGAAGTTCTTCACCGCCGACAATGGAAACTCCATCTAAAACATAGTATGAATCATTTCTTGAAGTGAGATCCTTTATTCTATCAAGATAATTAATCATGGTTCCAGTAGATGTTTCATTCCAAACACAGTAGAATGCTTTTACATCTTTGTTGTTATCAAATGCCTCTTTAACTTGATCATATGTAGGATTAACACCTGGTTCAGTTTCAATTCTAATTGTTTGTCCACCAGCCCATTCAATTTGTTGTGCTAAACGAGTACTAAATTCTCCATTTACTGGTATGATTACTTTATCATCTTTTTTAACTAAATTAACAACGGAACATTCTACAGCGCCTGTACCTGATGCAGATAAACAAACAGCATCACCTTGAGTATCAAAGATTTTTTTTGTATTGTTTACACATTCTTCATAGAGTGTAACAAAATCATCACTTCGGTGATTAATAGAAGGCTCAATCATTGCTCGAGTAACACGTTCAGGTACATTTGTTGGACCAGGTAACATTACTAAATATTCCAAAATATCTTCAAAATTAGTTAGGCTCAGGCTTATTTATAATTAAAGAATTTTTAATCTGTTTTTTGCATCCAAATTTTCTAAAAGAAGTTTGGTTCCTTCAGGAACTAGTTCATGCCATTTTTGATCGCTTTTAATCAGTTCTCTTAATCGTGTTCCAGATAATTGATCTCTATTTAAAAATGGAATAGGAATTACCTGAACATTTCTTTTTGAATAAAGATGTTCAGTCATAGGATCGTTTGAAAAAATAATTTCATAATCTGGAACTATAGTATCAATATTTTGAATCCATTTTACATGATTATCTAAATCGGGAATTGGAAAAATAGAAATTTTATTTTTAATTGAATCTTCAATTGAAGATAGAATCATTTTCTTTCTTTCTTCAATAGAAAATGGATTGTTTTTTTCAATAGGTTTGTTTGAGCTGCCCAATCCTAACCAAAGTTTATCAACTTTTGGTAATGCAAATCGTAATGCTGAAAGATGACCTAGATGAAATGGTTGGAATCTACCTATTAACAAACCATTCATAGAAAATATAGGAAATGACTTTTTAAAAAACTATCATAAAGAGTGTAAATAAGTAAAAAATATGAATTTTTTAAAAATTAATGGAGCACATGGAGAAGGTGGAGGACAAATTGTACGTTCAGCTATTACATTATCATGTATTACTAATCAACCAATTCATTTAGAAAATATTAGAAAGAATAGAAAAAATGAAGGGTTAAAGCCCCAACATCTTGCAGCAATTAAAATTTTAAAAAAAATTTCAAATGCAAAAGTAATTGGCGATACACTTGGATCAACTGAATTAAAATTTATTCCAGGAGAAATAAAAAATTTAGAGTTAAACGAGGATGTAAAAACAGCTGGAAGTATTTCCTTAATTTTACAAGTTCTAATACCTGCAGTATCAATTTCACAAAAAAAACTAAGTTTGATAATAAAAGGAGGTACTGACGTTATGTGGAGTCCAACAATGAATTATACAAAATATGTACTGAAAGAAGCATATTCTAGAATGGGTATAAGATTTGAAGTTCAAATAACAAAAAGAGGATATTATCCAAAGGGTGAAGGTGAAGTAATAGTAGAAGTATTTCCATCAGAAATAAAATCAATAAAATTATCTAAAAGAAAAAAACAAAAATTACAATTGAAATGTTCATTTTCAAAAATTCCAATACAGATAATTGAAAAAAAAATTGATGCGATTAAAGAAGAAGTTCAAAAACATAATTTTGAAATTGAGATTGAAATGAAAGAAGATGAAGCAAGTGATTCTGGATCTTCAGTATTAATTTACAGTGTTGATGAAAATTCAATTATTGGAATAGATGGATTGTTTAATAAAAAAACACAAAATTTTGACTTGGATGTTAAAGAGATTTTTGATAATTCTTTTGGAATGGATAAAAATATGGCTGACATGTTAGTAGTACCTGCAAGTTTAGGTTCAGATATAACAAAATTTGAAGTTCACGAAATTACAAAACATTTAGAAACAAATCTGTTTGTAACATCAAAAATTACAGGATGCAAATACGGAATTGGAAAGATACCAGATGGTTACGAGGTAATAATAGAAGGAATATCAAACACCAGCATCAAGTAAAGATGCTAAAAATAGAATTGCAAGTGAAACAACGACTGTGATTTCGCCAAGAATGATAATCTTTTTTCTTAATTTTTGAATTTCAGGCTCAGACATTTGATTTGACATAATTTTTTCTTCAACATCTTTACGAATCACTCTAACATGTATTGCGTATGTTATGATTAAAATTACTACAAGAATCATTTTGATGATTAAAAATTGTCCATAACTTGTTTCAAAAAGAATAGTTGACTTACCTAATATCAAATGAGAATTATACATGCCAGTTGCAATTAAAATTATTAGCGCAGGTACAGCAATTTTGTTAAATCTTTTTCCAACTCTGATCATTATTTGCATTCTTTCTTGTACAGAGTTAGTCATAGTTTTTAGAAGTGGGGAAAATACAATTCCAATAAAAAGTGAACCGCCAACCCAAATTGTAGCTGAAACAAGATGAATCCAAGTAATAATTGCCTGTTCTATTGCAGCCATGATTATTCAGATATTGTATCAAATATTATGTATTTGGATCTTGACAACGTTTTTTACTTGTAGATTAAAAATCATATCAAATTGGCACTACAAAGTAGATTAACAGTATATGCAGCAATAGCTGGAGTTTTAGCTTTAATGGGAGGAATTGTATATTATGCTAGTTTAGATAATGTATCACTTGACCAAGTTGAAGTTGAATTAACAGATGTAACATTAAGAGAAGCTGGGGAAGATGAAGCAAAATTTGTTTTAACATTTCTTGTAAAAAATCCTAGTGAAAAAATATACGTAGTTCCAGTAATTGCATATGAATTGTATGATGATGATGTGTTATTAGGATCTGGAAAATATTCTACAGAGGATGTTGCATTACCTGGTAGAGCACAAATTTTTGCTGGTGGTGAAGTTCCTCTGAAAAATACATTTATTCTAAAAAAATCTGAAGTTGGTTCAGAAATTTATCAATCTATGATAGATGGAAAAATAACAAACTTTGTTGTTGAAGGAATCATTACCACTCAAAGTACTTGGAGTGTCGCAGAAAATGAATTCAGATCTGAAAAATAAATAAAGTGGGCCGGGAGAGATTTGAACTCTCGATCGCTGCCATGTCGAGGCAGCATCATAACCAAACTAGACCACCGGCCCTTTGAAGTTAAAATCTAGGTTCAGACATTATTAACGTTTAAGAAAAGAAAGGCTGAATAAAAAGAGGTAATGAGGGACAATATTGGAAGATAGTTTTACTGATGAGGAAAAAAGAGGGTTCTATAAGGCGATTTATTCCAGAAGGGATGTTAGATCACATTTCATATCAAAACCTATTGAAGAGAAAAAACTATCAAAAATTCTTCATGCAGCACATCATGCACCATCAGTAGGGTTTTCTCAACCATGGAATTTTATTTTAATTAAAGATCAAGCAACAAAAAAGAAAATTAAAGAATCATTTGATGAAGAAAAAAAGCGTTCTTCGCAAGTGGTAGATGAACCAAAAAAATCTAAATATTTATCATTTAAGCTAGAGGGAATTTTAGAATCACCTGTTAATCTTTGTGTAACATATGATCCTACAAAATTTGGTCCATTTGTAATTGGAAGATCTAGTATTCCAGAAGCTGGGTTATACAGTGTGTGTTGCGCAATTCAAAATTTGTGGTTGTCAGCAAGAACAGAAGGTGTAGGATTAGGCTGGGTAAGTATTTTATCAAATGAAATTCTGAAAGAAACTCTCCAATTGCCAGAGCACGTAGTTCCTGTGGCATACTTGTGTTTAGGTTATGTGAATGAATTTGCAGATAAACCTGATCTTGAAACTGCAAAATGGTTACCAAGATTAGATCTAAAAGATGTTGTATATTATGAAAAATGGGAAGATAAAGAAAATTCAGATTGGAAAGAAATTCAAGATTTAATTCAAACTAATCTTGATTAGGCTTAAATAATTTAGAATATTTTTTCTGCTGGGCTTGTAGCGCAGAGTCAAATTTGACGCGCAACATGGATAGCGCAGTAGCCTCCTAAGTTACAGGTCGAGGGATCGAAGCCCTCCAAGCCCGCTTAATTTTAAAAATTGCAGGAATTAAATACAAAGAATGATAGGGAAAATTATGAAAATTGTAGTAATTTCAGCTAGTCCAAGAAAAACTGCAAATACACAGATAATTATGAAGTATGTTAACGAGTATACAAAATCAAAAAATCCAGAGACAAAATTCATCAACCTTTCAGATGGAGAAATTGAATGTTATAGAGGATTTGATGTAGAGTACAACGAAGCAACTAAAAATGCTGCCAAAGACATAATGGAGGCAGATGTTTGGTTGATTGGTTCACCTATTTACAACTCATTTTTTAGTTCTGCATTAAAAAATCTCTTTGAATATGTTGATTATAAAAAAACTGAAGGCAAAGTTGCAGGAATGGCAATTTTAGCTGCTGGAAATATTGGTTTTGTTGATGTTCAAACAGTAATAACACAATTGTTATCATACTTTAGAGTAATTACAAATCCGAAAGCAGTTTATCTAACAACTGAAATATTTACAGATAATCAAATTTCAGATGAAGATGCAAAAAATAGACTAAAAGAAATGGTAGATGAAACATTGCAACTCGCATCTAAATTAAAAAAATAGCAGAAAAAACTAGATTTAGTCTAATTTTATAAAAGTCAAATACTATTTGTGTTAACTAATTATATTGAGTTTAAAAAAAGATCCAACAGAATTATGTTCATGTAAATGTCATTATGGTGGAGCAGTAAGTTGTCCTGGGTGTAAAAAAAATCACGGTACAGTCACTTGTCACTGTAAAGATTGAAATTATTTTCTTTTTGAAGATAGAGCTTTAAGATTAGCTAGTTCTGCTTTTAATGATTCAATTTGTACAAGAGTTTTGAGATTAGAAATTTCTTGGTTTAGTCTTTCAATTTCATCATCTTTTAGTTCTACTGATGACTTTAAGTCATTTAGTTCTGTAGATAGTTCATCTTGAATTTGTTTGATTTCTGATAAGTTAACTTGTTTTGGAACTTCAACTTGAACTGTTTGTGAGTTACTCAAGCTTTTTTTTTGATGAACTGCATGTTCATGACCATGATTGGTTGCATAGTCTGCACTTTTTTGGGATAACCAACAAGTTAGAGCCATAAACCATGTAATTGGTACTGCCATGATAAAGACAAAATTTAGAATTGGTGCGTAATCATAGAATGGTGGCCATAATCCAGTTAAAACAGCAGCAAATCCTGCTGTAATGATGGTTGCCATATGATTTTTCCAATATCCCATGATTTACTGCAAAAATTCATTCTTTATAATAGTAATGTTACTGATTATAAAATAAAAGAATAAAATAGAAAGGAGAATTATTCTGCTTCTTCAGGAGTACTTGATACTTTAGGCATATCAGATTGTAAGATTTGGATCTTTTGTAATAATTCGGTTCTTAGATCTCTTGCAACCCTTCGTACTGTAGGTCTTGGGACTCCAAGTTCATCAACTACTTTTGTATAGATGTCTTGTTTGTCAGTAACTCCCTTATCCAAATAGGAATTAATTGCTTCTTTAATTATCGTGCTTTGGTTTGTACGACTCAATAGATCATATTTCTAATCGATCTATATAACACTATAACTTGTAAAGTTCCAAAAAATAGATACCAAAAATAATTGAGAAAAATCAAATCCTAATTTCTTGACTAACAAATGCAAAAAAAATTTGTAATTTTTTTAAAAAAATCTAATAAAGTATAGAAAATTTTCAGATGATTTATCAAAAAGACTTTTATGATAATTTAATCTCCAAAACTTTGTGACTACTGCAAATATAGAAACTAATCATGGAAAAATTTCATTTGAATTATTACCAGACTTGGCTCCAGAAACTGTTAGAAATTTTGAAAAATTAACCAAAGATGGATTTTATGACGGAACATTATTTCATAGAGTAATTCCTGGATTTATGATTCAAGGAGGAGACCCAAATACAAAAACTGACAATAAAGGTTCCTGGGGAATGGGTGGACCAGGATATAACGTAAAAGCAGAATTTAGTTCAAGATCACATTTACGAGGAATTGTTTCAATGGCAAGAGCACAAGATCCAGATAGTGCAGGCTCACAATTCTTTATTGTCACATCAGATAGTGCATTTTTAGACAGACAATACACAGTATTTGGTCAAGTCAAAGAAGGAATGGATGTGGCTGACAAAATTGTGAATATGGATAAAGATGGAAACGATTGTCCATTAGAAAAAGTCGTTATGACAAAAGTAACTTTAGAATAAATGAATCAAAAAATAATTTCTACAATCATAATATTTGCTCTCTTAGCTGTAATTCCGACGGCTTATGGACAGATTACAATAGGTTCAGAAGCAAAACAAGAGTCAGTTGAAGTTAAAATTAATTCTAATGGTGAAATTAAGGTTAAACACATAGTTAGTTCTTCAAGTATGCCAGGTTCTGTTTCATTACTTATTGGTGAAATTTCAAACTTGATAATAACAAATGAATTAGGAGAAGAAATTAATTCTGGAA
>ERZ802830.284-NODE-284-length-49962-cov-28.9445_pt1 | contig 49962 bp, 54 predicted proteins | sample MGYA00345654_ERZ802830 | MGnify/ENA primary metagenome ERZ802830 (study PRJEB30503, sample SAMEA104212375) | marine metagenome | biome: Westerlies Biome; feature: [SRF] surface water layer (ENVO:00010504) within the epipelagic zone...; material: water...
TTCGGCCACCTTCTCTTCGGCCACCTTCTCTTCGGCCACCTTCTCTTCGGCCACCTTCTCTTCGGCCACCAAAGTTTCCATCTCCACGACTAAATTGTTGAGGTGTTCTGATGTCTTTTTCAGTTGGATTTTCATATTTTTTACCTATTTCATCCACTCTGATATTGAGTTTTTCTAGTAAAGTTTGATTCAACCCTTCACCATAAACATCCACTCTTGCAGCAATTACTGCTTTTGCAGCAACTGCTCTAGCAATCTTACCTCTTTGCCAACGTGGAGCTGCATGAACCATTGCATGCTGGAATAATAATCCGTGCTTTGGTGGTTGAGAACCGGTCTTTAATGATCTAAACAGTGCTTTTTCAGCACCTAATACTTGTATTGTACTTGCAGGAAGTGATGCCATTCTTTTCAAACTTCCAGCTCTTCCTAAAATTCTTGCACCAACTGCAGTACCTAGAATAGCAGAAAGGTTAGGTGCAATTTCTTGCATTTCTGATTCTACATGTTCTTCAAGTTTTTTACGTAATTCATAGAAATCTAAAATTTGTTTTGCAATTGATTGAACAATTGATAAATTGATATCTGAAATATCTCCTCCTCTACTTTTTGATAAGATTAATGATAACATCTCTACTTTTGATTCTGGAAAACCAGCTTCTTCAAAAACTTGTTTTGATAATGATTCTCGTTTACCTGCCATTACAATTTGTGCATATCCATTGATACTATCTATCATATTATCTAATTCAGGAAAATGTAATCCATACCATTCTCTAAGCCTTGAACTTAACCCATTTGCAATTTTATCAATTTCATCTAATGAATTAATTGCTTGAATAATATGAAGATCTGGACTTTGTGATACCTCTGTAACTTTTGAAGATGAAAATCCTAAAGCAAATTCTCTTAATTTGCCTAATGTATCTTGAAGATTTGATGCAAATCCTGAATCTACAATAATTTGTGGTTTTGTTGATTGTACTTTTTCTAATTCTTCCAAATCCATTATATGACAATCAATTGAAAATTTTTTCAAAATTGCAAGTAATGACTCGTCACTTACTGAAACTCCTCTTTGAATTTTAGCTAAATAATTAATTAATTCATTTAATTTTGCTTCTTTATTTTTTATTGCAAGATATTCTTTTACTGGATTTGAAAATGGAAATGATTCTTCTACTTGTCCATCATTAAAAACTGATATTCCCAATTCGGTTAAAATCACTGAATACATGAATAGTTGAACCTAGATCACCTTTAAAAAATGTACTAGATCATTAAATCAACTATTATATTCGAAACTAGATTTATCTATCCTGATGGAACCCAGTCTTGCAACTTCTGTAGGTAAAATGAAATTAGATAAACCTGCTATGCTTGCATCTGGAATTCTAGGAATTTCTTTAGACGTATTTAATCGATTATATCGTTCAGGTGCTGGAGCAGTTGTCACTAAGTCCCTTAGTAGTGAGCCATGGGAAGGTTATCCAAATCCAACTATTTTTAGTGTAAATGGCGGTGGTTGGATGAATGCCGTCGGTCTTTCAAATCCAGGTGCTTCAAATTTTGCTAAAATGATTGAACCTAATGTGGATGTTCCCATTATAGTGAGTTTAGTTGGTTCTATTCCTAAAGATTTTGAAATGATGATCAACGAATTTAAAAATTGTAATGTAACTGCATTTGAATTGAATTTATCTTGTCCACATGTTGCAAAAGTTGGTTTAGAAGTTGGAGATGACCCTGAATTAGTGAAGAAAATAGTTACTACTGTAAAAAATTCTACTACTGCTCCTGTAATTGCAAAAGTTGGTTTGGGTACTACTAATTATCTTAATACTGTAAAGACTGCAATTGATTCAGGAATTGATGCTATTACTGCAATTAATACTGTTAGAGCAATGGCAATTGATGTTGAAACTCAAAGACCAATTCTTAGTAACAAATATGGTGGCTTGTCTGGTACACCAATCAAACCAATTGCATTAAGATGTGTTTATGAAATTTCTTCTAAATATGACATTCCAATTATTGGATGTGGTGGAATTTCTACTTGGGAAGATGCAATTGAGTTTTTCTTAGCTGGTGCTTCTGCTATTCAACTTGGTAGTGCAATAGGTGATAATTGGATAAATGTTTTTGATGATATCAACAAAGGTGTATTACAATACATGAAACAGAAAAATTATTCTACAATAGAGGAGATGGTGGGACTTGCAAAGAAATTCTAATCATACTACTATTGTCACAATTGAAAAAGTAGTTGATGAAACTCCTACTGTTAGAACTTTATATTTTTCAGATGATGTAATGTCTAATGTTTTACCTGGACAATTTGCAATGGTTTGGATTCCTGGAATTAACGAATTACCTATGAGTGTAATGATTTCTAATGAATCTGGAAAGGCAGCATTTACTGTAAGAAAACATGGTTTAGCATCAACTGGATTATTCAATATTAAAACTGGTGAAAAAATTGGAGTTCGCGGACCTTATGGAAATGCTTTTGACATTAAACCAGGAAAACTTTTGCTAGTTGGAGGAGGAACTGGACTTGTTCCAATGATGCGATTATTAACTCATGTAAAACCAACAGATGATGTAACTGTATTAATTGGTGCAAAATCTAAAGACGAGGTCTTCTTTGAAACTTTAGCAAATGAACTTTTAAAAAATAATTCTCACAAAGTGATTGTTTGTACTGATGATGGAAGTTATGGTGAAAAAGGATTTGTAACTGACGTGGTAGAAAAATTAGTAAATGAATCCCATTTTGATGGTGTGTATACTTGCGGTCCTGAAAAAATGATGTACAAAACTGTTCAATCTGCTCATTCTAAAGGCATTTTTGTTCAGGCCAGTCTTGAGCGTATGATGAAATGTGGGGTTGGAATTTGTGGAAGTTGTTGTGTGGGAGAAGATCTTGCATGTAAAGATGGGACTATATTTGATGGAAATCATCTGTCTCAAAACAAAGAATTTGGACATACGCATAGAAATAAGGCTGGAATTCTTGAAGATTATTGAGTTTTTCGAGTAAGGTTTAAAATCAATCATCAAATATTTTGCGTGAAGGGAATGGGAACTCCAAAAATCGTTTTAACAGCAGATAGAACTCTGATGTCTCCTTACAGGGGATTATCTTTGGCAACATTTTTCGGATGTGCCCCTGCATTAGATCCTAACAGAGATCCTAAGAGCTTTTGGTACAAAATACTTGGAAAACAGGTAACTCCTAAAGTTCTATTTGATTTCATTTGTAACTGGTCTCCAGATATCAATGGTGCAGCAAAATATGCTCCATATGGATTGAGAAAATTAGAAGCCGGTTTGTTACGTGATGGTTTCGCACGAAGTGATGTAGTTGTTGCTCATCCAAATCATATTGAAAAATTTATTGGTCCTGAAACTGAAGTTATTGGAACTTATGAAATGGATCCATTGGGAATGGGTCCAGTAACTATGACATTTACTTATGGAAGAAAACAAACCTCCTATGATGAATTTTACAATACTGAATTACATCATAGAATTAAAGCTGCTAAAGCACGAACTGGAAGTAAAGCTAAAGTTATTTCTGGTGCTTCAGGTACTTGGCAATATAATTACGATCCTGCAAAAATTGAGGAGTTTGGAATTTATGCAATATTAGAAGGAGAACTTGGTGGAATTGCACCTGAAATTGATGGACATGCTGGTAGATTCTTTAATTATTTAATTAATGGCGATTTCGAAAATATGGATCCTTTCAGAAAAAGAAGTGACTTTAAAGTTAACATTAAAGAATTTGAAAGAGAAGGTAAAAAAATTCATGGAAGATTTGTAAATTTTTGGGATAGACCTGATTTAGAAGAAATTCCAGATATTGTAGAACCTAGTATGCATGGAATGGTTGAAGTTATGAGAGGTTGTGGAAGAGGTTGTAAATTCTGTGACGTTACATTAAGATCATTAAGATATTATTCTCCTGAAAAAGTCAAAAAAGAAATCGAAGTTAACATAAAAAAAGGTGGTTCTAAATCTGCATGGATTCATAGTGATGATATTTTTGTTTATGGAATGGATCCACGAACTGCAAAAGGAATGGAACCAAATCGAGAAGCATTAGAAGAATTGTTTACCGCAATCATGTCTACTGGTGTTGAACACACCAATCCAACACATGGAACTTTAGCTGGAGCAATCGCTGATGAAAAACTTCTTCCAAACTTATCCCGAATTATGAAAGCCGGTCCTGATAACATGATTGGTGTTCAAGCTGGATTTGAAACTGGTAGTCTTAGATTAATTGGAAAATATGCTGATAGAAAACTTGCTCCTTATGACCCATCAGAATGGCACTGGGTTGTTAAAGAGGGTGTCAAATCTATGAATGAAAATTATTGGATTCCTGCTTTTACATTAATTATGGGACTTGATAATGATGAAACCCCTGAAGATTCTTGGGAAACTATTAGACTTCTTAGTGAATTAGAACATGAACAACCTGATTCTATGTTTACTGCAACTGCTCTAACCTTTGTTCCAATTGGGTTACTTGAAACTTCTAATTTCTTTAACATTGGAAATGAAATGACTCCTGCACAATTGGGCGTGTTATACAAAACATGGCAACATAATTTCAAATATGCCATTCAAAAATTCATGACTAAAACTGGTGCAAAAGGACCCCAAAGATATTTCTTCAATGCAATTGCCCGATCTCTTGGTGGAGTTCCACTAGGAGCTATGGAAAAATATGCACGTAGAAAGAGTCCTGAACATGAAAAAGTCATTGAAACTATCAAAGCAAAGTACTGGTAGTTATTATCCAAATACATAAATTCACTAATTCTTAGATTATATCATGGCAACTCACGGATCACTTACCAAAGCAGGTAAAGTAAGAGGACAAACTCCTAAAGTAGAGGGTAGAAAAATTGTAGGCGATAGTTCTAGTGTTGCCAACAAAGGTAATTTCAAAAAACGATTTGCTTTGGGTAGATTTCCAGGACAGAATAAACCTGGCCAAAGAAGAAAAAAACGATAGTCTTTTTCGTCTTTATTTTTATAATTTATAGATCAAATTTTTAAACAATACCCTTATAAAGTACAGGTACCGTACTATACGGTATGGTTGAAGATTTAAGATTAGATAGTTTAGAGGGCGTAGGTCCTGTAACTACAAGAAAATTATCCGATGCAGGTGTCCACAACGTCATGGACCTCATCGTTAGAGGTCCTGTTGATATTTCAGAAATCACTGGAATGGAAAAGGATACAGCTGAAAAAATTGTCAATAAAGCAAGAAAACATTTAGTTGAAGGTGGTCTACTTGCTAAAGATTTCATTAGTGCAAGTGAACTGTATAAAACTCGACAAAGTATTGGTAAGATTAGTACTGGTACTAATTGTCTTGATACACTATTTGATGGTGGTATTGAAACTAGAGCTCTAACAGAAGTTTATGGAGAATTTGGTTGTGGTAAAACACAATTTGCTCATACCATGTCTGTAATGGTTCAAAAAAGTAAAGAAGAAGGTGGACTTGAAGGTGGTGTTTTGTATATTGATACAGAAAATACTTTCAGACCTGAAAGAATTGTTCAAATTGCTCAAGCACATGAAATGGATCCTGAAAAAGTTTTGGATAATATTATTGTCGCACGTGCATACAACAGTGCTCACCAAACATTAATCCTCGAAGAAGCTGGTAGTATAATTGAAGAAAACAATGTAAAGTTAATCGTTGCAGATTCTGCAGTTGGATTATTCCGTTCTGAATATCTTGGAAGGGGAACATTGTCTGTTAGACAACAAAAATTAAATCATTTTGTTCATTTGTTGGTTAGAATTGCTGAAACATATGATTGTGCTGCAATTGCCACAAATCAAGTTATGGCATCCCCTGATGTTTTCTTTGGAGACCCAACTAGACCTATTGGTGGAAATGTAGTTGCACATACAAGTACCTACAGAATCTACTTTAAGAAATCTGGTAAAAAACGAATTGCTAGAATGGTGGATAGTCCTCATCATCCTGAAGAAGAAGTAATCTTTGCTTTGGGACAAGCAGGAGTTATTGATCCTGAAGAAGCAGAGAAAAAAACAAAAAAGACTGCCAAGAAAGCAACTACAAAAAAAGCTAAAGAACCTAAAACAAAAGCTACTGTAGAACCTGAAGTAGAGGCTACTGTAGAACCTGAAGTAGAGGCTACTGTAGAACCTGAAGTAGATGTAGTTGAAGATCACGGTGCAGATATCACATCTGATGATTTCTAGTCACTAGAAGATTTTTTCTTCTCTTTTTCTTATTTTATTTTTTAATTATTCATTAAATTCTAATATTATCTGACAATTTGATATTGTATCATGGTAGACCTTTATCGATTTCTTCCTGAAGAAATGGAAAAATTAGTTATTGATATGGGTTATCCACGTTATAGGGCAGATCAGATTTTACTTCCTTTGTATTATAAATTTCCAAAAAAAATTTCAGATATCAAACAATTGCCAAAAAAATTGATTGAAGAATTAAATGATGCTGATTATACAATAGGCTCTGCAAAAGAAACTCATAGAGTTGTAAGTGAAGATGGTGATACTACAAAATTATTACTCAATTTAACCAATGAAAAGTCTGTTGAAACTGTTTTAATGCAATACGAACCAACCAAAATTGGAGGTCATCCAAGATCAACTATTTGTGTTTCAACTCAAATTGGATGTGCTATGGGTTGTGTATTTTGTGCAACAGGACAAATGGGTTTTGAAACAAATCTAAAGGCAGAACAAATTGTTTCACAAGTAATTCATTTTGAAGAAATTTTACGACAAAGAGGCGAACATGTTACAAATTTAGTTTTTATGGGAATGGGTGAGCCTATGGCAAATTATGATGAAATGATTAGAGCTGTAAAAATTTTAACACATCCTAGAGGATTTGGTCTAGGTCAACGTCACATAACTATTTCAACAATTGGAATTAAGTCTGGAATTGAAAGATTAGCTGATGAAAATTTACAAATTGGTTTGGCAATATCATTACATGCCCCTACAAATGATTTAAGAAAAAAATTAGTTCCTACTGCTGCTCCTAATTCTGTTGAAGAAATTATTGAGTCTGGTCATAATTATTTTAAAAGAACAGGTAGACGCGTTACTTTTGAATATGCATTAATGGATGGAATTAATGATTCTCCAGACATTGCTAATAATTTAGCTAAATTATTACAAGGAAATGGCTCTCATGTGAATTTAATTCCAATTAATCCTACTGCTGGTGATTTTAAACGCCCATCAAACAATCGTGTTCATGATTTTGAACGAATTTTATCCAAAGCAGGAATTAACTGCACAATTAGAATTGAGAAAGGTACTGAGATCTCAGCTGCATGTGGACAACTCAGAACTGATATGATTGGGTAATTTTCTAAAAAATTGTCCTAAGTGTTAAAATAGGGCTTTCCAAGGTTTTAGACTCATGGCAACTAAGAAGTCTCATGGTCGTTCACATGGATTTAAACATAAATCTAGATCTGTAATGACAAAAAAATCCCCTAGAGGAGTATCATTTTTGTTACGTGAATACCAAGAAGGCCAACAAGCACTTGTCATTATTGATCCTAGACAGCATAAAGGATTGCCACATAGAAGATATCACGGAAAAGTAGGTGTTATCACCAATGTAGGCAGACGTGCTATAACATTAAGTGTTAAATTGGGAAATAAACCAAAAACCTTAATCACTAGGTTAGATCACATAAAACCATTCGGTGTATAATTATGGAAGAAGTACAAAAAAAACAAGCAATTTCACTTTCTGAAGTAAAAGAAATTTTGGGTAAGGTTGATGTTGAAGAAATGGATCAAATACAACGTTGGACATATGATTATGTTTCAAAGTTTGTAACAATTGATTCAAAAGATGCCAAAGACATGAAAAAGAAACTTATCAAAGATTGTGAATTGACAGAAGATGAAGCAGTTGAAATTGTAAATATCCGACCAACAAGTATGGCCGAATTACGTTCATTTACTTTCGGTTGGAAAAAATTAATCCTTGCCGAAACCCTGGAAAAAATGCTCAAAATAATCCAGGAGCATTCTTAATTTTTCCGGAGCAATAAATTTTGTATCGGGCACAACCCACTTCTAGAAAGTATGAAGAACATGCATATGTTTTAGATTTTAATCCTAGAGGTAAATCGACAACTGTTCGCGGAAGAGAGGGGATAATTATCACTGCCATTGGCGAAGACCGTTTAACCCTTTTAGAAGTATTAGGTATTCAAAATTCTACTTTTGAAGTTGGAGAAAAAATTTACATCGGTAAGGATGGTAGAACAAAAATTTCATCTGTATTGGGTAAAATGGATTATGAAAAAATTTCAAGTTCTGCTCAAAGTGAATTATCTAACGTAATAGAAAAAATTGTAACTGAAAATGAAGTAAAATTTGTAAAATATCTTAACAATGCACAACCGCTAACTCCTAGAATTCATGCACTAGAATTAATTCCAGGAATTGGGAAAACATACATGAAAACAATGTTAGAAGAAAGAGAAAAACAAAAATTTGAAAGTTATTTGGATTTACAGGATAGAGTTGGATTTAAGGATCCGGTAAAACATATCTCTGAACGAATATTGGATGAAATTACTGGTGAAAGTAGAATGAATCTCTTTGTTAAGAGATGATAAAACGTAAATTATTGGGACAACACTTTCTTAACTCAAAATCTATTGCAGAATTCATTGTAAAAGAAGCTGAAATTTCCAAAAATGATGTAGTTTTTGAAATCGGAACAGGTCCTGGAATTTTAATTCCTCTATTGTGTGAGAATGCTCAAAAAGTCATATCTGTTGACGCTGATGAGAAATTAATTAAAAAAGCAAGATTAAACTTCTCTAAATTTGATAATCTTGTACTCAAATCTGGTGATGGCTTTAATCAAAAAGATGTTTTTTCAATCTTTGTTTCTAATTTACCCTATTCAAAAAGTAAAGACGCAATTGAGTGGTTAGCACAAAATTCTTTTTCACATGGTGTAATTATGGTTCAAAAAGAATTTGCAGAAAAATTACTTGCAACATCAAAAAATCGTAGGGCTGTTAGTATTATTGCAACATACACGCTAGACATAGAAAAAATTTCTGTAGTAGGAAAGAATAATTTTTCTCCACCACCTAAGGTTGATTCTGTGATCTTAAAAATATCAAAAAAAACTACTATAGATAAAAAATTAATTTCTTTAATTAACGATTTATTTTCTTACAGGCGGAAAACTGTAAAAAATATTCTAAAACAATTCAATAAACAAAGTACAATAGAGAAACGAATTGATGATCTTTCAGGAGATGAAATAGTTAATCTTGCCAAACAAATTCTTAAAAAATGATGAATATCCTCCATCTGAGGATACATTTTTTGTTGCTAATAATATTGAAAATGAAAAAGGTAAATGTGCTTTAGATATTGGAAGTGGTTCTGGATATTTAACAAAATTACTTTGTAAAAATTTTTCACTTGTAATTGGGACTGATATTAATTATAAAGTACTACAAAACCAAAGTTCTTACAAAACAGATAATTTGATTTGTTGTAATAGTTCTGATGCGTTAAAAATAAAATTTGATTTTATTGTTTGTAATTTACCTTATTTGGCTACAGATGAAATTTTGGATATTGCAACTGATGGTGGTTCGGAAGGATTTGAGATTCCTAAAAAAATTTTTGATTCTGCTGTAAGTAATCTTGAAAAAAATGGAAAATTTATTTTTGTTACTTCTTCATTATCTAACTATTCAAAACTAATAGACTATGGTAAAAAATTGGGCTTAACCACAAAAATTATTGCTCAAAAGAAACTTTTCTTTGAAGAATTAATTCTTGTAGAGGCAAGAAATTAACCTCTCTTTCGATCTTTGTATTATACTGGTTATTTAATAAAATTCTATTCAAAAATAATTTTTAAAATAAACATTTGATCAACTTTTTCAAATCATATTTTTATTCAATTAACTTCTATTGTTTTTTGATAGCAATCGAATAATTCCAAACGTTACATGTTAGGGTGTTAGAATATGTAATGGAGTTACCCGTCGGTAACCATGTGGTTTTGATTACTATCTATTTTCTTAAATTATTTTTTGCATATGCAATAATTGCATCTGTCATCTGAGTTGTAGTTGCATTTCCACCAATATCCCATGTGACTGTTTTACCTTCATTGATCACTTGTTCAGTTGCAGAAAATATTGCATCTCTTACTTCTCTTTCACCCAAATAATCTGCCATCCATGCACCTGACAGTACTGTTGCTGTTGGATTTACTTTATTTTGCCCTGCAAATTGCGGTGCACTTCCATGTGCAGCTTCAAACATTGCATAATTATTTCCAATATTGGCTGAATAAATTAATCCAATCGAACCTACTAATGCTGATGCAAGTTCTGAAATAATATCCATAAATAAATTGGTACTAACTAATACTGAACCATTAAACTGTTCAGTTGCAATGACCATTTGCTGTGCCATGTTATCTATGTATATTTCAGATAATTCAATTCCTGTACCTTCTACTGCTTTTTGTGTTTCATCCCAAAATATTCCATCAGTTTGTTTTAAGATATTTCTTTTTGTAATTGCTACCATTTTTTTCATTTCAAATTTATTTGCCCAATCAACTGCAGATTCAATTAATCTTCTGCTTCCTTGTCTTGTTATTTTTCTTATTGCAATTGCTGCATCATCTGTAATTTTTGCTTCTACACCTGTGTAAAGACCTTCAGTTGCTTCTCTAAAACATACACAGTCAAGTTTTCTATCTGGTGTTAATCTATCATAAGTTTTTGTTGGTCTGATGTTTGCATAAAGATCAAATTTTTGTCTTAATGTAACTGCAACACTTCTAGGTGCACCTGGAACAGGAATTGTTGTAGTTGGTCCTTTAAAACAACAGTCTGCTTCTTCTAATGTTTTCATTGTTGAATCTGGGATATATGATGCATCTTTTCTACCATTTTTTTCCCACTGTTCTGATCCTGCTTCACATAAAATTAATTCTGATTGGAAATTACATTCTTTTAGAACTCTTAACATTGAATCAACTACTTCTGGTCCAATTCCATCTCCTTTCATTACAGCAGCTTTTTTACTCATTATTGCAAGATTCGAAATCACTTCTAATTAATTCTACCACTGCATAATTTGATAACGAATGAATTTATTTACAGATACATCTAGGACTAATTATGCGGGGGTCGCCTAGCCTGGTAGGGCGTAGGATTGCTAATCCTATGTTCGCAAGAACTCGTGGGTTCAAATCCCTCTCCCCGCGCCATTAAAACTTAATAGACCGTACACGTGAGTTTTTTCATGGGACGTAGAAAAAGTCAAAAAATTATTCGTACAGGCCCAAAAAATGCTACAACTGGTATGTGCCCTTTATGTCAAACAATTGGAAAAATCTTCCTTTTAGGCTCACCTGGTGAAGAAAGAGCAAAATGTGAAAAATGCCGTCAAGAATTTGAATTATAATTTAAAAATCATTTAGTCACTAAATCATTCACCCATAACTTTTTAATACAATTTTTTATTCATAATTCATTATGAGTTCAGATGCTGAAACCATTTATGAGAGAGTTGCAAAACTTGAAGATGAAATTGCACTACTTAGAAGTGAAGTCGATATTTTGAAAGGAGCTTTAAGAAATAAAATTGCTCGTCATGAAATATCTATGATCAAAAAGGGTCAAGATGTTGATTCTATAATTGATTAATCATTTTTCTTCATACTTCTAATTAATTCTAAAACAAAATCTACATCTTCTGCATTAGGATTTATTTCTAAATATTTGTTCAAATATTTTAAAGCCTTTTCTGAATTTAACAATCTTTGTTCTAAAATTCCTTTATCTCTAATATCTTCTGGAGATTCGGGTTCAATTGCTAAAACCATATCAACACAACGTAATGCTTTATCATAAACAAATGATTGAATATATGAATTTTTTAAATTACGAACCATCCTGATAAGAATTTGTTCTGCCTTAACTTCATCAAGAAATTCTGGTTTAAACTCTAATTCTCCACCAAAATTAGCATCTAAAATTTCTTGCAAATCGTCAATATCTAATAAACGACCATCATAAAATGGATCTAATATCATTTCTTCATTATACTTAACCAACACATGACCTGGAAACCCTACTATCTTAAGATCTAATCCTACAAATTTTGCAATTTCAACATATAGAATTGATATTGTAATTGGCAGCCCTGTTTTTTTATCTATTACTTCATTAAGAAAATTATTTTTTGGGTTGTAGTAATCATCATCATCTCCACTATATCCTAAATTTTCAAAAAGATGTTCGTTTAACATTGAAATTAGATATGTTGGATTTTTAACATCACTAATTGATTCCTTTAATGACATTCCCATTCTATGAATTTTTTTAATATATTCATCAACTTGTAATTCTGGATATTCTATTAATTGTGAAAATTTAAGGCATTTTTCAATTAAATTGAAATTAGGATTTTTTACAAATGATATCCATTCTGCAACTAGTGGGTCAAATTTTTCACTCAATTGTCACTAACTCAGTTTTTTTAGGTATAGTTGAGGATCTTTCAATTCTTTTGTATTTGGAGGAACTTCAATCATTTTTTTGAATGTTTTTGTGCCTAATTTTTCATAAACAATTTTTGTAAAGTCTTTTCCCATACTTTTTCTTACTTGATATGATGAGAAATCCGTTCCCATGAATGTTGTAAGATAATTTTGAAAATCTTTGTCATCTTTTAGAATATTTTCAATTGCAAAAGCTGCCATTCCTTCCATTGCTGTAAATGCTGCATGATGTTGTTGGATTGGAACTAACCATTTTTTGTAAATCTCTAACAGTTGAGGAATTGCTTCTCCTATCTTTGGATCTATCTCTACGTGGGTAAATGTCATTACATCTGGACCTATCTGTTCAATTAAGAAATGATCTGGATTCAAAAAGAAGAATAGATTTGCTTTTTTTGCAAATGGAAAATCATCTGGAACAGCTTGTAATTGACAATATTCTGAAAGCTTGTTAATTGTTTCAGAATCTAGTGACAAAATTATTCCTGCTAATTCTTCATTAATTTTATTTACTTCTATTGCAGCATTTTTGTTTACTTGTTGTAGATTTTCTTGAGCAGCATGAATTAATTCTTCAACTACCGTCATTTTCACAGCACCCACATAACCTGAATTGACATTCTCAAATTTTGTATCATATGGCTCACCTTGCTTGTGAAGAATTATTTCTGGATATCTTGATAGAATGAATTTGTTCAAATAAATAATTGAATCTAAGTAATCTCCATAAGTTGTTGTAATTTTAGAAATGTATTGAATTGCATATGTTGAATATACTAAATACTTGGCTGTATCCTCTTGCATTAATTCTGCGATTCTTGTTTTATTCTCTTTTGCAACTGCATTAAATAATTCTGTAACAAATTCTTTTGATTCCTTATCTGCAAATACTTTTTCCCCTTTCAATCTTTTCAAATCTGTTAATTCTGGAAATTTTAATTCAATATTTTCAGGGATTTTAACATCTAGAAATTCTTCAACTTTATTTTTATATGTAGAAAAAACATCTGCTGCTATACTTTCTAAGTTATTGAATTCCACTTTTCCTTTTAGATCTTCTTTTGCTCTACTTGCTAATTTGATAATCTCTTTTTCTTCATCAATTTCAACTGATAATTGCCCAAATAGTGCTTCTGTAAACTCTTGAAATTCTCCCAATTTGATTAAAATTTGGAAATACTACATTTAACATTAACTTGAATTTCTCTTAAAATGAAAAATCTAGTCACAAAAAAGAATAACAATGAAATATACAATTATCCATAGATAATGTATGGCTGCTGCTGTGATAATAATTCCAATTTTAGTCGTTAGTATAGTTGCAATCTCTACTTATCTTGTATATCAGTTATTTTTAAAAAACTTCTTGGCAAAACGTTCAATTTCCCAAACTCTTGAGAAATATAATATTCAGAAAACCCCTTTTCAAATTATTAAAGAATATCATGAGAATAAAGGTGAAAACTTAACCCATGAGGAAATTCAAAAACTTGAAAAAAATTATACTCGAAATGAACCTGAACAATTTCTTGCAATGTATGATGCAATAAGAGAAAATTCTAAGGATAAAAAATAATTTTTTTTAATTCACTTATGGTTGAACTGGAATTTGAATGAATGGAGTTCCACCTTCACCAACTACTAGTGGAAGTTTGCCATCCCATGCTTGTGTCTTTAACCATTCTAGATAAAATGGGTTTGCTGATAATGCATCATTGATAATTGAAATTGCTTCTGCTTCACCATTTGCTTCTGCAATGTTTGCTGCTGCCAAACCTACTGCTTGAGCTTCAAGTTGTCTGGCCTCGACTTCAATTCTTATAAGATCATTTTCTGCTTTTTGTGCTTTTTGCTCTGCTTCTACTTTAGCTTCAATTGCTTGTGCAAATAATGGTGAAAATTCGAAATCTGTAATTGAAATAACTTCTGTAGTTACATAAAATTGGTTTAATCTGTCTCTGATTGCATTTTCAATATCTCCCTTAACTAGAGGTCTTTTTGTGATTAATTCTTCTGCATTATAATTTGCTGTTACTTGTTTTACTGTTTCTTCAACTGCTGGTCCGATAACCCTATTTTCATAATCTAATCCAATTTCCTTGTAAAGATAATTTACTTTCTCATATTCTGCATGATAGTTTACAGTAACTGTAGTTTCTACAGTTTGAAGGTCTTTTGATGCACTTCTAGTCTCTTTATCATACTTTAGAGTACGAACTTCAATTTGTACTACCTCATCTTGAAATGGCACAACAAAGTGAATACCTTCGCTAAGTGGTGGTGCTGTTAAATCTACAGCACTCCATTGTGTGAGTACTCCTCTGTTACCTGATTCTACAATTTTAACTGATGCTCCTGCTACAACTCCAATTATGATTAGAAGAATGATAGCCCCTACAATTATTTTGGCTGCACTCATGTTAACTTTAACTGGAGATGATTGATATTTTGACATCTAAAATGGTAGAGTTTTTCCTACTATTATACCCATCACTCTTTTCATTCTAAGACTAGAGAAGATACTCATCAACAGATTTATCCTGTTTATTCCTACCAATGTCATGGAAGCTGATTTCTCTTGGATTTATTTGATAATTTTCTTAATGATTCCGCTAGCACGAATTTTACCACGTGTACTAAGAAAACTCAAAACCGGTGATTTTAACTCTCAAGATATTTCACAAAGACAATATGGTTCTGATTTTGGTCGGTTCGAAAAACAGTCTGATGAACAATTTGAATCAAATACTAATGAATACCAAGAACCTCCAAAATCTTCAAAGCCTCAAACAAAAAACATGCTTGTTTTAGGTGAATTACATAGAGGAGTTAGGCAATTTGAAAATATTCAAAAAAATACAGGTTTGACTACTGAGGAACTAAATTCCATTTTAGAAGATTTGGAAAGTAATGGATTAATGAAACCCCAGCAAAAATCTGGATTATTTGGTATGAAAACTGAATTAGTCCCTACTGACAAGGGCTTCAAAGAATATTATTCTTAGATTTTTTTAAAATTTTTCATAGAAACCCCAATCTTACGATTTTTAAGAATAATCTGTGTGCCGGGGGCGAGTTTCGAACTCGCGACCTCCAGATTATGAGTATTGCCTTAGTTGGAGAACCGTTAGAGTTTACCAATTGAACTGGCACTCTAACCAGGCTGAGCTACCCCGGCATACTATATGGTCAAAAATATGGGAAATTAAATGATTCTACGGTGCTAAATTATGCTATATTTTGTGATTTTAGAGTTCTTTGAATTCTATTTTAGATTTTTCCATTCTACATCCTCATTTTTTACCCAAAGGAATTTTTTTTGCAATGCTGCAGTATACAATTTCTCCCATTCAGCTCCAACCTCATCAGTCCATGCTTTGAAAACACGAGGATCTATGTAATTTCTAAGAGATGTTCCAATAGCATAATCTTTGGTTTTTTCTGACAAGTCTAATTGAAGTTCTAATTTTTGTAATCTTTCTTTGTGTTTTGATTTTTGTTTCTTGATTTGTTCATTTAATGTCTTGATTCTCTTTGTTTTACTTTTCTTTTGGATATCTGTTTTTGGTTCCTTTGATTCAACTTTTTTAAGGGTGTCTTGAGTTTTCACCCATACTTTTTCTTTTTCTAATTTTTTAATAGAATCTCTTTTCTTTTGTAATGTTTGTTCATATGTTTTAGGAATTGTTCTTTTGTGATTACACATTATTGCAGCTTCCAAGTTTGCTAATTTAGCATGATACAGTTTTTCATTTGCTGTTTTTGTTTTAATTGTGTCATGTTCTACTAGGTATTTTTTAACAACTGAAGTTGCAAGATATGTCCTAAACACTTTGGCACTTAAGCCTTTCACAATTCCTGAATAGTATTGGTTAACGTGTCTTGAGGTAATTCCTTCAAAAATTTCATCTTTTGGTTTTTTCTTTTCTATGATATTTTTAAGATTTTCATGAAATTGCTTGTCATGACCTTCGGCTACTACTGTTTCTTGCCATCTGACACTATCCTTTCCTAGAAAATCAAATTCAATTGAATTTGCTGTAATTTTGATATGCTCTTTTCGGAGAGTTGTTGCGCCTACGGTATCTGCCTCATCTGGGTCTTTTTCGTCTCCTACCCTCATAGCAGTTCTGTAAATCAAATAACATGCCGTTGATATTCTATTAATTTTAGGATCTTTACTTTTCATATCCTTAACAATTCTATCCTTTATCTTTTCAATTTCATTTCCAAGTTTGACTGCTTTTTCATATTTTTCCTTATCTCTATCTTGTTTGAGTCCTGCAGTATCTGCCAACCATACGTATTTTCTTTTTTGTGTAAGAAAATCCATCCAACTTGCTAACCACATTGAATCATTATCATGAATAATTTTGCCCCAACTACCTTCTGGTTTTTTTGCATCTTTTCCCATGTTTAGTGTGACATCTTTTGCTGTAACTCTTGGTTTCCATTTGCCTCTTAGTGGATGTTCTCCTCTACCAATGAATATTCCTGGAGGCTCTGCCATATAGTTTCCAACTTCAACTTCTTTTCCATCCATGATGGCAATTCCATATTTTATTTTTAATTTTTCACGTAATTCTTTTCTTTTTGCAGCTAATTCCTTTTTTTCTTCTTTTGTCATCATTTCTTTGAGATCTTTTTCTTTGTCTACAATTTTGTATGCATTTGAAAAATCAATATCTTCATATGATATTTTTTTAAACTTTGAATCTAATGTTTTGGCAAAATCACCTGTAAAGTTTTTTTGAAAAACCTTGTCTTGTGCATATGGGGTATCTTTTTTCTTTGCCCACTGATACACCATTTCTTCTTGATTTATGTCAAGATCGATAGTATCCCCTTGAATTTTTATTTTAATTCCTTGTTTCTCATATTCTGGAGGAAACAAGATTCCATTATGTTGTAATTTTTTCCATTTCATTTTACATCTGTGGACTTTGACAAAAACTCCTCCGTATCTGTATATAATTTAACATAAAGTCATTTTCAGCCTGGAAATAGCTCTTTACTCATGTATTTTTCAAATTCTAGGTCTGTTTTGGCTTGTTTTGCTTCCATAAACATGGCTGCATCAGTACCGACAATATATCGTGGTAAGATTTCATTACTATTGATGGCTTTAACAATTACATCTGCAACTTGTGATGGGGGAGTTCCCATTTCAGCCATCATCTTAAGACCTGCTAAAATATGATCTGTTAATTCTTTGTATTTTGGATCAGTTTTTGATTCTGGGATTTTCATTGAATTGAAGAAATTTGTTTTAATTACTCCTGGTTCAATTAGAGTGGTTTTAATTCCAAATTGACCTAGTTCATATCTTAAACATTCACTAAATCCCTCTAAAGCAAATTTTGTACTGATATAAGCTGGAGATCCTGGTAATCCAATTTTTCCAACAACTGAACTGATATTTACAATGGTCCCTGATTTTTGATTTCGCATTATTGGAGAAACTTCTTGAATTATTCTAACAATACTAAAAAAATTTGTATCAAATTGTTTTCTAAAATCATCTAATGTAATGTCTTCAGTACATCCAAACTGACCGTATCCTGCATTATTTACTAAAACATCTAATCTTCCACTTTCTGATGAAATTTTTTTAATTGAGGAAACAATTGATTCCTCTTTATCCACATCTAATTCAATAATTTTTATTTTAAGATTTTCTTTTTTTGCAGCATATTCTAGCTCTGCTGATTTTTCTACATCTCTCATACTTGCATATGTTTCATAACCATCTCTAGCTAGTGCTAATACTGTTTCTAATCCAATACCTGATGAACTACCAGTTACAAGAGCAACTTTTTCCATAGTTATGTTATTTTTTTCTTATATTTATCCCATTTTGATTTTCTATACTAACAGTACAATCCAAACACGATATACTATCGTGTGTTATTTTCATGTTTTAGAAAAGCATTTTCGTGCCTATTTTCTAATCTTTTTTAGATTTTTTCTTGGTTTTTTAAAATGCCTTTTCCTTTGAAGTACAAGGATTCAGGGCGTAGTGTCTTTTTTATTTTAAAACTTCTTTGATTAAGTAATAAGATGAAATTATTGTTTGCAGTATTGGCATTGGTAATTATTGTTAGTGCTACTACAACTATTTACTTTACTTACTATACTGCTACTTTCTATACTACCGATGTTTCTCAATTAGAAAATAAAGTTGCAAGTTTAGAGTCTGAAATTTCAAGTTTAAAAAGTTCAACCGCATCTGATTTGAAAAATGCTTATGATGATGGATATTTCGCAGGAATTGCAGAACAATCCTCTTCAAGTAATACGTCTTCTAGTAACACATCCTCAAGTAATACTGATGCCGTTTCAACTATTACTAGAACCATTGGCACAGTAGAAGAATCTGGATTCTCACAGGACTGTGCAGTCTCAATGGGAGGAGATGGATGTTACACACCAGTTAATCTTTCAGCAAATGTTGGTGACAAAATTATAATGACTAATACTGATTCAACAGGAGTTCACTCATTTACATCAGGAACTGTTGACGGATTTACTCCATCACCTGACGGTACATTTGATACAGGTATACTAATGTCTGGAGATTCATTTGAATGGACTCCAACTGTTTCTGGTGAATATCCATACTATTGTTTGCTACATTCTTGGCAGGTTGGAACTATTACTGTGAATTAATTTAATTCTGGTTTTTATCAAATTGTTCATATTTTCATAAATTGTTTAGTTTGTCGTATTGATATTTTGTCACACTAATGGTCTATCTCCTTCCATAGGATCAATCAATACTGTTTTTTCTCCTTTGTTGATTCTTTCTAGAATTTCTAATGCTGAATATTTATGTAAAAATTCATTATTGTTTCCACATCTGTATGAAAATGTACATCTTGGACATCCAGCCTCATTTTTACAAGGGCATTCTTTTACAATATGCATACTTCTTTCAAGTGCTTTTTCAAATCTATCATACAATGCCTTACTTGCACCGCTTCCTCCAATTGCTCCATCATAAATGAAAATTAAACCTGATGTGCCTAATGAAATTCCTCCTAAATCTTGAGATACTCCTCCTGTAATCATATTGCTACCCTCAATCACGACGTGCTCTGTGGCATGATATCCACTAGCTTCAGTATATTCTTCATCTTCAGATTCTTCAATAATTTTTAGAGGTCTTGGTGCATGAAATACAATACCTTTTGTGATGAAATCATATTCTAGAGGTGCATCTAACATCACCTTTTCTCCTTGTGCAACTTCTTGTCCTAATTCTAAGTTAACATAACCAAAAACTTTTTTTTGTATATGTAATTTACAAAATGCTATTTCAATTCCTCCTGCATTTCTTCTTTCAAAAATTGTTTCAATTGTTGGCCATTCTTCTGTTAATGATTTTGTATAGTATGGATAATCTTTGGGTATCCTTTCAATTTTAGCATAATTTTTTTTTGGGTAATTTAGTTCTTTGACTTTGTAGCGTGAACCTGCTAGAAAATAAATTGCATCTTTATGTAATTCTTCTAATGCAATAGGAAGTATTCTGTCACCAACTTTTTTTCCATTCAAAAAAATATCGATTGATTTACCAATTCCTCTTATACTGTAGTCATTCAAAATTGAATTTATTTTTTCAAAATTAGGTATGATTCTATTATTTGATTCTACAATATTTCCTTCTGTCAAATGATAATCAATCATTTTTTGATGTTCTTTTAATTCATGTTTTGAAATTGGTTTATCGCAAGCCATTGCTAGAATTTGAAATTCTTCTACAAATGGATTCTTTGGATCAATGTATGTTTTTTCAATATCTTCAAAATAATCATTAGGATGATTTTTGTAATATTGTGAAATTGGATCATTTCCTAATGCTAAAAATGCATAACCTCTTTGTCCTTTTCTTGCAGCTCTTCCTATTCTTTGAGTCAGTCTGTTAACTGGTATTGTAGATGAAATTACACAATCAACATTTCCAACATCTATGCCTAATTCTAGGGTAGGTGTGCATGAAATTGCTTGTAATTTGTCTTCTTTGAACTGTTTTTCAACTGACATTCTATAATTTGCCATTAATCCTGCTCGATGGACTTTAATGTTGATTTTTTGCTTTTTTGTTTGCATTGCCAAAAGTTCAGCATTCAAATGGGAATTACTAAAAATCATTGTTTTGTGTTTTTTATCTGTTAATTTTTTTGTTAATTCCACCATGAGGTTTCTCTGAGTTCTAAGTGATGGAAATAACATCACAAAATCTGTCTCTCCTTTTTTTCCTGAACCCTTAACTAATTGCATTTTTTCATCAAATAATTGCTCACAAAATGTTTTGGCATCTTCAAGTGTTGCTGATGCTGCAACAAATTGTAATTTGTTTTTACAAATTCGTTTTAATCTTTTTATAATATAGTGAACATTAGAACCAAAAATTCCTGAATAGACGTGTGCTTCATCTACTACTAAAATTTCTGTTGAACTCAATAGATTTGAAAATTTAGTTTGATGCCATAGGTGATAATGTAAAACATCAAAATTTGTAATTATAATTTCTGGAGGTGTTTCAATAATTTCTCTCCTTTCTTCTATTTTTGTATCTCCATCAAAAACTTTTACATTAATTTTAATTTTATCTGCAAATTTTTGAATTTTTGGAAATTGATCTCTAGCTAATGCTTTTGTTGGATATACAAAAATTGCAAAAATTCTACCTTGACTTGATTCTTTTTTTATTCTTTGAATAACTGGAATTAAAAATGCCTCTGTTTTTCCTGATGCAGTAGGTGCCTCAATTACTACATTTTCACCAAAAACTATTTCTTGTATTGCATCTTCTTGAAATTTATAAAATTGTTTAATCCCTAATTCATTTAAAAAAATTGAAATATTTTCTTCTAATCCAAAATCTTCAACTTTACATCCCATTTTAGGCTCAGAATTCTTTAAAATTTTATAATCTGAAATGAAATCTTTTTTTGACCGTAAAATTTCTTCAAGAAATTTTTCTGGATTTGATTTTCCAATCATTTCGTTCATTTCTTTTTCTGTTCTGATGATCCCCTCATCTGCCAATTCTTCAGTTAGTTCTTTTTGAGTGACTAACCCTTTGTCAAATCTTGCTAGAAATTCTAAGAACACTTCATCAGGATTTTTTGAAAATTCTAGAATATCTTGAATTCCACATTTACTACAAGACACATGCATTTTTTTATTGAATGTTTTTTGAATTTCAATTTTTGATTTGCATTTTGGACATGAAAATTTCAAGATCTATTATATTAGAAATATTTGGTGATTTATTGTTTAATTTCTTTATTAACCAATGAGATTATTAACCTAGAAACAATCTTTAATTTAAAAATGAAGAAAGTGGAAATTAACAAAATTTACAATAAAAATTGTATTGATGGAATGAAATTAATCCCTAAAAATAAAATTGATCTTGTAATTACAGATCCTCCTTTTGCTATTAATTTTAAAGCAAAAAAAGCTAATTACAATAGAACTGCTTCCAGAGTTCTATCTGGATACAATGAAATAAAGCCCGAAGACTACTATGATTTCACATTTTCTTGGATGAGTGAAGTATTTAGAATTTTAAAAGATTCTGGAAGCATGTATGTTTTTTCAGGTTGGAATAACCTCAAAGATATTTTGCGTGCCTTAGATGACGTTGGATTTGTAACCATTAATCATATTATCTGGAAATATCAATTTGGTGTTGTTACGAAAAAGAAGTTTGTCACTTCACATTATCACTGTCTTTACGTCTGTAAAGATGACAAAAAAAGAAAATTCTTTCCTTTTTCTAGATTTAAACAAGATGATAAATCTGAGGATGGAAGAAGTCTTCATTATCGTGATAAAGAAGATGTTTGGGATATCAAACGAGAATATTGGTCTGGTGATGAAAAAACTCCTACTAAACTCCCTTCAGAAATAATTAAAAAATTATTGGAATACTCTAGTGAAAAAAAAGATATTGTATTTGACCCTTTTTTGGGTTCTGGACAGACTGCAGTTGTAAGTAAGTCTCTTAATCGCCGTTATATGGGATTTGAAATTGTTCCTGATTATTACAAATTTGCTAAAAAAAGATTAGACAAAAATCTTTATCGAATTAAAAAATCAAAATAATTTTTATTTTTTTTCAGATGTATCTGTTGTTTTTTGACCCATTTTTGCAGATATCTCTTTTTGAATTTCATCATCTGTCTTACCTTCTGTTGTAATGCCTGCCGATCTTGCAATCATTTCTAATTTTTCTCTTTCAGTTTCAACTGGTCCTGAAATTTTTGGTACTTCTTCAGTTACTTCTTTCATTTGTTGTTGAATTTCGTTTTTAGCACTGTTGTATTCACTAACAACTTTTCCCATTTTTTTGGCTGCACCTGGAAGCTTACCTGTACCTAAAACTAGTACAACTGCAACAAATATGATTATCATCCATTCACTACCACCGATATTTAGTGAATATTCTAACATGTTCAGATATTTTCTAATTTAAAATTAAACGTAATGTTTGAAACTGTGCCTAATCCTTTTTTAATTTTGAATTATTGGCCTTCCTGAATTTTTAATGGTTCTAATTTTTTTCTTGATATGATAGCTAGTATTGTAATGCCTATTCCAATAATTGAAAATATGATGTATGGTGTTTCATCCCCAAATGACTGTGTTATTGGTCCCCCTATGGTTGGTCCCACTGCCCATCCCAATCCGAAAATTGTTTCATAAGCTCCAATTATTTTTCCAGATATGCCTTTTTTTGTTTTACTTAAAATAATTTCTAAAGTTAATGGGAAAAATATACTAAATCCAAATCCCATTAACACTAACGCAATTCCAAATGTGATTATTGAATCTGCAACTACTGAAATTGCTAATCCTATAGAAACTGCTAATGTTGCAGCAATTAACGTCTGACTTGTTCTCTTTGCAAATTTTCCTGCTAATGCTAGTGAAATTACTCGTGAAATTCCAAATGCAAAAAATAAATACAAAACATCAGTTGCATCCATTCCTTTATCATTGAGATACGCAGGAAAAATTGTTAGAATAATTCCAAATGATGATGTGCAGAAAATTAGTAATGCAATTACTTCTGGAAATTTTTTCATGTCTTTAATTGCTGAAAAAGAAAATCTTTCGTGGTGTACTTTGATTCTCTTCCTTGATGCTAATAATGCAGTAATTATTGCTGCAGCTAAAATGAATGCTGCAATTTGGAATAATATTCTATATGTAATATCTAGATTTTCTAAAAATGCTGTTCCTAATAGTGGCCCTATCATGAAACCCATCACAAAAAACATTGTAAACCAAGAGATGTTTTTGACTCTGTTTTTCTCCGTACTTTCATTTGAAATAATTGATTCACATGGTGGCCAGAAAAATGCATGAGCCACCCCTGTCATTATTCTAAATCCTAATAATTCTGGGACTGATTGTGCAATGGATAAAAGATAGATTGATGCTGAATTGATTGCTGCTCCTATTGCTAATAGATACGCATTGTTTATTCTATCTAGTAATATTCCTACAAAAAGTGGAATGAACATGTATGGAACAAAATTTGCTAATCCAATAAGACCTAATTCTGAATATGTTGCACCAATTACATTTTTTGCAAAAATCGGTAATATTGGACCATGAAGTCCATATGAAATACCTATGATTAATCCTGTTAAATTTACTAAGATTAGAACTCTATTCATTTGTATGCCGCAACCATTATTGCGCCACCCATAAGATCTTTTTCAAATTCTACTCGTGAAAATTTCTCTAACAACAATTCTTCCAATTTTTTATTTTGTGGCCATCTTTGGAATGTTCCATAAAGCGTTCCAAATTTTAATCCTAATCTTCCTCCTGCACTAAATGCAAGAATTGGTAAAATACATCTTAGATAAAATGCAACTCCTGCTCTGATAAAACTTTCATCTGGTTTACCTAAATCTACAATTACCATTCGTCCCTCTTTTTTTAATACTCGATGAATTTCAGATATGGCAACTCTCAAATTAATTGCATCTCTTAATGAATAACCGCATAACACTGCATCAAATTCTTCATTTCTAAATGGAATATGTTCAAAAACACCATTTGCCATATCCGGAATTTTTTCAAAATGTGAGCCTGTATTTTTGAGCATTGGTACAAGCGGATCATATAGGGTAATTGAAATTTCTCCATCTGTTTGTTTTAATGCTGTTTTAGACATATTTCCAAAACCCGAACCTGCATCTAAAATTTTATTTCCTTTGAGAACTCTTCCTGAAATCCCTCGATTTCTATGTTCTACATCTTTTCCTAATGAAATAATTGAATTTACTTTATCATATATTGGAATAATGTCTCGAAGTACTTCAATTACTTCACTCCAATAACTACTCCCTAAACCCATTGTCTAAATTCTCCTTATTTCTAATTGAATATTTTTCAAATCTAAAACTTCTATTCATTTGAAAATTTTGATACATTCTTAGAATAATTTTCTAAATCTGATTCTGAAACTTTCTCAAAAACTTTTGATTCTGATGAAACTTTTGCCATTTTGACATTCTTAATTTCATCTTTAACTTCATCTTTCAAATTTATACATGCAATAGCTAATGCTGCTGCATCTTCTAAACTCATATCTGGATTATAATTTTTTTCTAAAAATGAATTAACTTCATCTGCACCTGCACCAATTGCAACTGCTGTGAATTGTACATATGTTCCACTAGGATCAATTACATAGATTGCTTCTCCTTTTTGATCAATTCCTGCAATAATCATTGAGACTCCATTTGGACGTACTCCTCCATATTGAGTAAATTGATGAGCTGTATCTGCTAAGTATTTTGAAACAGTAGCAATTTCTACTGATTCATCATATGTCATTCTATTTCCTTGTGAAAATGCTCTTGCATTATCAACTTGAACTCGGGCATCTGGAATATATCCTGCTGCTGCAACGCCAATATGATAATCGACTTGGAAAATTTTCTGTGTAATATTTTTAGTTTGTAAAGTTCTTGCTTTTTCTTCTACTGCCATGATTACTCCTTGCTTGGTACTAATGCCAATAGCTAATGTTCCTCTTTTTACAGTCTCAATAGCATATTCTACTTGGTAGATTCTACCATCAGGAGAATACATTGTTGGTGTCATATCGTAACCGCGTGATGCCATCATGATATCACAAGTCGATCCTCAGTCAATTTAAGGGTTCTCGGTTATTGCAGATCTTTTGAATTTAAAATTTTAATCTTATATTTTGAACCAAACTTATATAATCTGAATAGTAGTATTATCGTTATTATGGTTAAGTCCGATCCCTTTGCAAATGCCACTAAACAAGTTAATGACGCTTGTGACATTCTTGGAATAAATGATAAGGGAATTCGAGAGTATCTTGCAATGCCAAATAAAATGTTGCGAGTTAAAATTCCTGTAAAAATGGATAATGGAAAAATTAGAATATTCACCGGTTTTAGAAGTCAACACAATAACGATAGAGGTCCATACAAAGGTGGTATCCGTTACTTTAACCCTGAAGGCGGTGTTGAGTATATGGAACGGGAAGTTATGGCATTATCTTCATGGATGACTTGGAAATGTGCAATTGTTGATGTTCCACTAGGTGGAGGAAAAGGTGCTATTTACGTAAACCCAAAAACTGAAAAACTAAGTGATGGAGAAATGGAAAGATTGACTAGAGGTTTTGCTTACAAAATTGCAGAAATTATTGGACCTGAGAAAGATATTCCTGCACCTGATGTTTATACTACTGGTAGAGAAATGACCCAAATTATGGATACATTTAGTAAATTAAATGGAAACAAATACTCTCCTGGTGTAATTACTGGAAAACCAATTCCTATGGGTGGCTCTTTAGCAAGAAATGTTGCTACTGGATTGGGTACAGCATATACTGTTAGAGAAGCTGCAAAAACTTTGAAAATAAAATTAAAAGGTGCAAAAGTAATTTTACAAGGATTTGGAAATGCTTCCACTTTTGCTGGTGAATATTTAGAAAAAATGGGTGCAGTTGTAGTTGGAGTAAGTGACTCTAAAGGTTCAATTTTAATTCCTAAAGGTGCCAAAGTAAGTAAAATTTTAGAACACAAAGAAAAAACTGGCTCAGTTGTAGGATTCACTGGAAGTAAAAAAGTATCAACTGAAGAATTACTAACTGCAAAATGTGAAATTTTAATTCCTGGAGCCTTAGAAAATCAAATAACTGCAAAAATTGCAGAAAAATTAAATTGTAAAATTATTGGTGAAGCTGCAAATGGACCAACATTACCTGAAGCAGATCCTGTAATTGAAAAGAAAAAAATTCTTGTAGTTCCTGATATTTTAGCAAATTCTGGTGGTGTATGTATCTCCTATTTAGAATGGGTTCAAAACAATATGGGATACTATTGGAGTTTTGATGAAGTTGCATCAAAGATGGAAAAAAATATCACACAAGGATTCAAAGATGCATATGCATTATCCAAAAAACACAAAGTTGACATGCGAAAAGCTACTATGGTTTTAGCTGTTGAACGTGTTCTAGAAGCATTTAATCATAAAGGCATTTGGCCATAATTTGATTATTTTTTAATTTCTATAATGTCTGATGTTTTATTATTACAAAATACTAGAATTGAAGGCTCAGGACATTTAGGTCAATTATTATCTGATGATGGATTTGATATTACATCAGTTCATGCAAAACATGAGGAAATTCCTAAAAAACATTTTTCATTTGCCGTAATCTTGGGAGCTCCAGAAAGTGCAAATGATGATTTACCATATTTGATTGAAGAGCAAAAATTAATTAAAAATTATGTTGAAAACTCAATTCCTGTCTTAGGGATTTGTTTGGGTTCTCAATTAATTGCAAAAACTTTTGGAGCTTCAGTGTATAGGGGCCCAATTACTGAAATTGGATTTTATGATGATTTGACTGTCAAAGATAATTCTAAATTATTTGATGGATTCAGGAATCCTTTTTCAGTATTTCATTGGCATGGTGATACTTTTGATTTACCCTCAGGTGCTACCAGATTAGCCTCATCTGAAAATTATCAAAATCAAGCATTTCAATACAAAAGCGCAATTGGCCTCCAATTTCATCTTGAAGTAAATGAACAAATGGTAAATCTTTGGTTAGATAAAACCGAAGAAAAATTGCATAAAATCCCTCACATAGATCCACAACAAATTCGTTTAGATATTGATCGAAATATTTCCACTGTTAAATCTAACATGGAAACTTTTTACAAAAATTTTAAATCACAATTTTCGCTTTGACCAAAGTTTAATATATTGAGTTTTGATTTCATCGATCGACTAATGACTGCTGTCAAGAAAATTTTCGATGAAACTATTCAAACCGATCACAAAGTAATTACTGAAGAATTATCAAAATCTATTCTCAAAACTTATGGCGTTAAAGTACCACCTTATGCTTTAGTTACATCAGCTGATGAAGCAGCAAAACAAGCAAAGAAAATTGGTTTCCCACTTGTTATGAAAGTAGTTTCTCCACAAATTTTACACAAAACAGATGTTGGTGGAGTTAAAGTTGGAATTGACAATGTTGCTGATGTTAAAAAAACATTCACTGACATGTATGGTCGTTTATCTAAAAAGAAAGGAGTGAATGTTAAAGGAATTCTTTTGGAAAAAATGGTTCCAAAAGGTATTGAACTAATTGTAGGTATTCAAAACGATTCTCAATTTGGACCAATCATAATGGTCGGAATGGGAGGTATTATGACAGAAGTAATGAAAGATGTTGCATTTAGAATGCTTCCAATTACAACTTCTGATGCAAAATCTATGTTAAATGAATTAAAGGGTTCCAAACTTCTCAAAGGTTTCAGAGGAAGTGAGCCAATTGATACTAATCTAGTTGCAAAAATGTTAGTAGACATTGGAAAATTAGGCGTTGAGAATGCAGATTATGTTAACAGTATTGACTTTAACCCAGTAATCGTTTATCCAAAATCTCACTTTGTAGTTGATGCAAAAATTATTCTAAATAAAGAGAAAAAGAAAAATTCTATCTCAAAGGAAAAACCAAACATTACCGACATGGAGACATTCTTTACTCCAAAATCCGTAGCACTTGTTGGTGCATCTGCAACCCCTGGTAAAATTGGAAATTCAATTTTAGATAGTTTAGTAAATTATGATTTCAAAGGAAAGGTATATCCAATTAATCCCAAGGCTGACAAAATCTTTGGCCAAAAATGTTATCCTTCAGTTGCAGATATTCCAGGAAATGTTGACCTTGTTGTAATTTCAGTAGATTTGTCAATGACTCCTCCAGTTTTAGAGGATTGTGCAAAGAAAGGTGTTCATAGTGTTGTAATTGTTTCAGGTGGTGGAAAAGAACTTGGTGGGGAAAGAGCAGATTATGAAGCAGAAGTTGCACGTTTATCTAAAAAACATAAAATCAGAATTATTGGTCCTAACTGTATTGGAATGTTCAATGCTGCAAATAGACTTGATTGTGCATTCCAAGGACAAGAAAGAATGTTACGTTCAAAATTAGGCCCTGTTGCATTCTTCTCACAAAGTGGTACAATGGGAATCAGTATGTTAGAATCTGCTGATGTATTTGGATTATCAAAAATGATCAGTTTCGGTAACCGTTCTGATGTTGATGAAGCAGATATGATTTGGTATGCTGCAAATGATCCTCAAACTAAAGTTGTTGGATTATATGTTGAAGGATTTGGTGATGGTAGAAAATTCATTAATGTTGCAAAACGTGTAATGAAAGAGAAAAAGAAACCAATTGTTATTTGGAAGAGCGGTAGAACTGCTGCTGGTGCAAAACAAGCTGCATCTCACACAGGCTCACTTGGTGGTTCAAATGCAATTATTATGGGTGCATTCAAACAAGCAGGAATTATTTCAGTTGAAAGTTATCAAGAATTAGCAGGTGTACTAAAGGCATTAGCATGGCAACCTGCTGCAAAAGGCAATAAAGTTGCAATGACTAGTAATGGTGCTGGTCCAATGATTGGTGGAATTGATCAACTAGAAAAATTCGATCTTACTATTGGAAAATTATCTCCACAAGGTGTCAAGAAATTGAAGGCACACTTCCCACCTGCTGTACCAATTCATAATGGTAATCCTGCAGATGTTGGTGGTGGTGCAACTGCAGAAGATTATAGATTTGTAATTCAACAATTTATGGATGAAAAGAATGTTGATATTGCAATGCCTTGGTTTGTATTCCAAGACGATCCCCTTGAAGAAACAATTGTTGAACATTTAGCTGCTTTCCAAAAGAAAGCAAAGAAGCCATTATTGTGTGGAGGTAATGGAGGTCCATACACTGAAAAGATGATTAAATTAATTGAAAAACATAATGTACCAGTTTACCAGGACCTCAGAACTTGGGTGGCAGCAGCATCTGCACTCAAACAATGGGGAAAAATTTCTAAAAAATAGATAACATTTAATTCTTGCATGACTTGACAAATTCTCATGTCACTAGTTACCACATCAACTTCTGATGGCATTTGTACTGTCAAAATCAATAGACCAGACAAACTCAATGCTATGAATACTGATGTTGCAAAAGAACTAATCAAAACTTTTGAAACTATCAATCATGATGATAACATCAAAGTAATCATTTTGACTGGTGAGGGTGAAAAAGCATTTTCTGCAGGAGCTGACATTGAATACATGTCAAAAATTTCCGCAGATGAATCTGTCGAATATGCAAAGACTGGACAACTTGTAACTGCAACTGTTGAGCTTGTTAAACAACCAACAATTGCAGCAATCAATGGATTTGCATTAGGCGGAGGTTGTGAACTTGCAATGTCATGTGATATTAGAATTGCAGCAGATACTGCAAGATTAGGCCAACCAGAAGTAACAATTGGAATTCCACCTGGATGGGGAGGAACACAACGATTAATGAGAATTGTGGGAATAGCAAAGGCAAAAGAACTTGTCTATACTGGAAAAATGATCAAAGCTGATGAAGCAAAAGAAATTGGTTTAGTTAACCAAGTAGTACCTCTTGCATCTTTACAAGAAGAAGCTTTGAAAATGGCACAACAAATTGCTGGATGTTCAACAATGGGTGTTCAGATGTCTAAAGTTGCAATCAATAAAGGAAGAAATGCAGATCTTGATACTGGTCTTTCTATTGAACTCCTTGCTTGGAGAAATTGCTTTACACATCCTGATCGCCAAGAAAGAATGACTGCATTTGTAAATAAATCCAAGAAATAAGCTATTTCAGTCTCTTTTTTTATTTTTATTATATTCCGAGCCTGTGGATTACTAGTATGTAGATGGGGAAAAGCTTATTATAATTTAAAATTGATTTTTGATCATAATGGCAACTGAACAAACACAAAAAATGGTTACAGTTACTGCAAAAGCAGCTGAGAAAATTCATGAATTCATGAAAGAGGAAGCCGAATCACCTGAATACTTACGAGTATATGTTCAAGGTGGTGGTTGTTCTGGATTATCTTATGGAATGGGATTTGAAAAAGCACCAGAAGAAGATGATTTAGTTCTTGAAGAAAATGGAGTTAAACTCTTAGTTGACAGCTACAGTGTTGATCATTTACAAGGTGCAAACGTTGACTATATTGAAAGCCTAATGGGATCTGGATTTAAAATTAACAATCCAAATGTTACAAAATCCTGTTCATGTGGCCACTCATTTAGTACCGAATAAACTAGTCGTATTATTCATTTTTCAATTTCTTCATAGCGTTTGCTATGTTCAAAATTCTTAGCTTTTGCGATACCCTCATATATCCTAGTTTGGAATTGAGGGTATAATGATAAAGGAGATGAAGAATTTATGCCTCAATCAGGAATTGTCAAATATCACGTTAAACTTTCCTATGAAGTTGATGGACTCGTTGAAAGAGCAGATATAATCGGAGCCATCTTTGGCCAAACAGAAGGACTGTTAGGCCCAGAGATGAATTTGAATGAACTGCAACGAGTTTCTAAAGTAGGACGTATTGAAGTTATTGCGAAATCAACAGCTAACACTACAAATGGTAATGCTGTAATTCCAATGAGTACAGACATTGATACTTGTGCATTAATTGCAGCTGGTATCGAAAGTATTGATAAGGTTGGTCCTTTTGATTGTAAATTTACTTTAGATGCAATTGATGATGTACGTGCAGCAAAGAAAGATGATATTGTAAAGCGTGCAAAAGAAATCAAACAAAAATGGGCAACTAAAACAGTTAGTGAAGGTGAAACCATGTTAAATGACGTTCACCAAGGTGACTCTGGAAAATTATCAAGTTATGGACCATCTAAATTAACATGTAGTTCTGGAGTCTTTGATTCCAAGTGGATTATTTTAGTTGAAGGTAGAGCTGATGTCATTAATCTTTTGAGAGCTGGATATGATAATGTCCTTGCAATTGAAGGTGCAAAAATTGATGAGTCAATTAAAGAATTATGTTCAGAAAAAGATACTGTTGTTGCATTTATTGATGGCGATAGAGCAGGTGGTTTTATTCTCAAAGAATTAAAATCTGTTGTAACTCTAGATTATGAATTACAAGCTGATACTGGTGTTGAAGTTGAAGAATTAACTCCTCAAAGATTGGACGAAATTTTACAACCAATTGCTGATGAAATTAAAAATGGTAAACCTGCTCCTGCATTAAAAAGTGAGGATGATAAATCTATTGCAGATGTTGCATCTAAAATTTTCCCAAATCTTAATGAAACTTTGGAAGCCGTTGCATTAGATGGTGATCAAAACGAAATCTTCAAAGTCCCAATTAGTGAAGTAGTAAGTAAATTATCCTCTCAATCTGGCATCAAATATCTCCTATTAGATGGAATTATCACCAAGAGATTATTAGAAGGTGCTAAAAATGCTGGAATTGAATGTGTTATTGGACATAGAGTTGCAAAATTAACTAACTCTGATGGCATGACACTAAAAACATTCGCTGATTTAGGCGTATCCTAGGACTATAGATGACTGAACTAAAAATTCAGCACCTCTTAACTCTCTCTTATCTATTATCTAAAGGAGCAAAGTACAATTATGTTACAATAACAACTTCTGCTTTAGGAAAAAATATCCATAAATCACAACAAGCTGCCTCAAAACATTTGTTAGAATTAGAACAAAACAAATTCATCTCTCGAATAATTAGTGGAAGAAATCTATCTGTAAAAATTACCAGTAAGGGATATTCTGAGATTGTGAAGTTATCTTCTATACTGCAAAAAAGTTTAGATTCTTCTCCTTCATTTGTTACTCTTCAAGGAACTTTAGTTTCAGGAATGGGTGAAGGTGCATACTATATGGGATTGAAAGGATACACAAAACAATTTAAATCTAAAATTGGATATGTTCCATTTCCTGGAACTCTAAATGTTCGTTTAGATAAAAAAATTCATCAAGAAGCAATGAAACAATTTGAAACTCTGGATGGAGTAAAAATTAAAACTTTTTCTGATGGAAAGAGAACATATGGTTGGGTAAAGTGTTTTTCTGCCAAATTAAATAATTCAATTAAATGCCAATTGATTATTCTTGAACGAACTCATCATGATGAATCAGTAATTGAATTAATTTCCAAAACATGTATTCGTAAAAATACTAAATTGAAAGATGGTTCAAAAATTTCAATAAAAATTGAAATAGATTCTTAAATTCCGTGAATTGATTCCCCGTATTCTTTTTCTATTTTAGAGCTAGAACTTTCTGGAATAGGTGATTGCAATCTAGCAACTTTTGCATCTAATTTGATTTTTTTACATCCTTCGGTAATGAATTGTTCTTGATGAACTTGATCATATCCTAATGCAATAATTTGTGGTTTTACTAAATTTACTGTTTTAAAAATATCGTTTTCTTGTCCAATTAAACATAAATCCACTACGGACAATGAATTAACTAATTCTTGTCTTTGTTCCTGACTATGAATTGGTCTTCTTTTTTTCATTTTTACCGCTGTATTGTCTGTGGCTACAACAACAACTAATACATCTCCCAATGTCTTTGCTGCATTTAATGTAGAAATATGACCTGGATGTATGATGTCAAATACTCCTCCTGCTAATACTACTCGTAATGAACCTCTGCCAATTTCAGTTAATGTCATTTTATCTTGATTAACTAAATTATCTTGGGTTAGTTTTTCTATTTTTTCAGAAATTTGTTCTTCTGAAATCATACTATTTTCTAAAATTTTCTCTGTAGGATTTTCTCCAGTAATTTGAGTTACGTATAACGTTGATAAGATCTTTTTTTCAATTTGGTTCAATGTCTTCTTACCTTTTGACCTACTCTTTAATTTATTGATAATATTACATTTTAAATTCAAGGCCTTTTGCTAATCTTAGTGCATCTACTAACCCATCAGCATACCCAATGCTTAAAATTGCATTTTCATCTCGACCTTCACCTAGAAATATCTCTGCATCCTTAATGTATCGCTCAGCATTGTCCAAAATCACTTCAAATTCTTTTTGATTTTTGTAAAGTGGTTCAATTTCTTCTAGTGCTTCTCTAACCATTGGAACATATTTTTTTATCATTTGTTTTGAAATTTTTTCTGTTTTTTCAGAATTATCAAATGGTTCATCAACACATTTTCCAAATAATTTTAATGCATCTGATTCTGTAAAATGTAATCTACCTGGAATAATGATTGTATGCGGTGGTTGTCCAAAATCTGTTTCTTTCAAACTAGATATTTTTCCAGAAACAATTGCTTGATCTTTAAAACCTATTCTTGATGCAATAATCACATAATTTGATTCTGTAATCACCTTTCTTGCTTGACCCTGTTCAGTTTCTAATAATCCTTTTAATGCATCTTTAGGATCTAAGAAAAATTTTTTGTCTTGATTATATTCTAACAAAAGCACTGTGTGATTGCCTTCAATCAAATTTTTATAAATTACATAATATGGTGTTGTAAGTGATTTCATTTCACTCATTATTGTTGCAATTCTTCCAATTTTGTAAAAATGTAAACCACATTCTCCAATCATGGATGTTAATGATGATGAAGCATGGATTGAATGTGTTTTAATTTTATTTTCAATTGCCCTCGCTCTTAATTCAATGTGTGTTGTTGCAATGTATGGATCTCCATATGCTAATAAAACTACATTTTTTTCTTTTGACATTTCCAAAATTTCATTTCCATCTTCAACTAACCATCTTTTAGCTAGCTTGAATTCCCCTTTGATTGAGTCTTGAATTTTTTTTAAATCTGATTCACTAATGGGACTAGTAAATTGTTCTAAATACACAATGTCTGCATTTGAAATTGTTTCTAACCCTTCAATGGGGATTGACTCAAAACCTGATATTCCTAAACCTACAAAAGATAACATTATTGCAATTTTTTATCATGTAGCCTTTTTAAATGCTGTAGAGTAGCTTTGAAAATTTCTATCCCTTTAAGATATTCCTGAATTGAAACTTTTTCATCAATTGTATGTGCTTCATGAGGATCTCCTGGACCATATGTTACAACTGGAATTTTCCATTGATTTCCTAAAACATTCATGTCTCCAGTACCTGTTTTTCGAATTAATGTTGGTCTTGATTTCTCTACTTGCATTATTCCTAGAGTAAATGCTCTTACTAATGATGAATTATGAGCTGCCTCAAATGGTTCAGTTTCATCTAAAATTGAATAGAATGCATCCACTTCTCTTTTTTGAGCAATTTCTTTAACTAATGTCGCAATTTTTTGTTCAATATTTTTACAATTCATATCTACTGGAATTCTGATATCAAAAAGAGTTTCACATTCTTTGGGAGTGATATTATGACTTGTTCCCCCCTTAATTTCTGTCATTGTTGCTGTTAACAACATTCCTTTTGTTTTGTCTTCTTGATTTGCTTCTAGCTTTTCTTTTAATTCTTTAACAAATATTATTGATTCTTCAATTGCATTTTTTGAAAGCCATGGAGCACTAGCATGAGAGCTATCTGCAGCACTAATTTTTAGTTTGATTGCTAATCTTCCTTTGTAAGCAATTGTTACCTGTTTAATTCCACTGGGTTCTCCAAATACTGCATAATCGATATCCATTTTCTTTTTTACAATATTTTTAATTCCTACTGCATTTCCTTCTTCATCTACGGCTCCTACAAAAGTAACAGTCCCTTGATTTTTTTCAATTGATGCTGCAGCAAAAAGCATTGCCATTAATGGTGCTTTGGCATCAGAAGCACCTCTACCATAAAGTGCATCTCCTTCTTTTCTAACTTTGACTTTTCCTGGAACTACATCCATATGACCACATAACATAATTTTTGGTGAACCTGAACCTTTCTTTGCAATAATATTTCCTACTTCATCAATTTGTATATCTTCAAATCCTAAATCATCACATTTATCAGCTAAAAACTCTGCCATTGGTCTTTCGCTAAGTGATGGTGTGTATAGTCGAAGTGCTTTTTCCAGCATTTTTGTTGCAAATTTTGGTGTTACAGTGAAATGAGTGTTCATTTTTATCGCTCTACTTTCATTGCATAATCTAGCATTAGAGAAGGTATGTCTACATCACATACCCTTACAGTGTTTTTGTATTCTGTTGTGTTGTTTACTTCGTGAACCACTAATCCTTTCTCTTCACTTTCCATTAAATCTACACCTACAATATCTCCTTGAACAGCTTTTTTTGCTTTGATACACATTTCTTCCATTTCTTGTGTAACTGGACATGGTTCAGCAATTCCACCCAATGCCATGTTTGTTTTCCAGTGTTCTGATTTTCTATATATTGCAGCAACTATTTTGTCTCCTACCATGATTGCTCTAATGTCTCTTGGAGGTCTTTTTACAAATTCTTCTAAATAATGTATTTGATAAATTGGATACATCGTTTCCCTGCTTTCAATAATTCCTTCTGCAGAATCTTTGTCATTTAGTTTTGAAATTAATCTTCCCCAACTACCAACTGTTGGTTTGATGACTTTTGGGTATCCGTCTGTTTCTAATGCTTCAATAGCTGCATCTTTTGAAAATGCTACTGTTGCATCCGGTGTTGGAACGCCAAATTTTTTTAGCAACATATGTGTAAATAATTTATTTCCTGCAAAGACTCCTGTGTTTAAACAATTGATTACTTTAACCCCCATTCCTTCAAGAGCTGCTGTTGAATGTAAATTTCTGTAGTAACTTACACATCGTTGAATAACCACTCCGTAATCTTCAGGTTTTTTTTCTAAATCTAAAGCAAGTTTTTTACAATCAACCATCTGTATGTTGATGTCTTTTTTTTTACCTGCTTCTAGTAGAGCTTTTTCTTCCCAACGTATGGAATCGTAAAGAATTGTAACATCAGGATTCACTGGCCCCAATCCTCGCCAACTGTTTGAGCAGGCTTTAGATCAAAACCATCTGAACCTTTTGCTAATTCAAAACTTGCGCCACATTCGGGACATGTTACAATTTCTCCTTCAAGTGCATCACTTGGTATTGAGATTTCTGCATCACATTCTTCACATTTTGACATAATTGTTATTCATTTCTCCTCTTTATTTATCTTCAATAATCTTTTTTTCTAGTCTATCTTCGAGTGGAATTTCGATTAGATCTCCCATTCTTAGATTTTTTAGTCCAGATGCAACTGCTTTTGCACCTATGTCGTCTTTTTCTAACCCTAACAATGACATCAAATAAGCTGCACCTGTTTTTCCTGCTAATTCTCCAAATACTATTCGTCTTCTATTTCCTACAGCTCTTGGTGGGATTGGCTCATATGCTGCCGGATTTCGGAGAATTGCTGCAAGGTGTGTACCTGCTTTGTGTTTGTATGCAGCTGAACCAACAATTGGTTTTGAATCATAGGGTTTGATTTCTGTATAATCTTCAATTAGTTTTGATAAATCCAATAGCATATCTAATCTAAAGTCATTTGGTGATTTGTACAAGTAAGTCAATGCTACTGCTACTTCTGCAAGTGGTGGAATTCCTGTTCTTTCTCCAATTCCATCAATAGTTGTATGAATTTGATCAACCCCAGCATCACAAGCTGAAAATGCATTTGCAACAGCAAATCCTATATCATTATGTACATGTGCATCTAATGGTACATCTACTACTTCTCTAACTTTCTTTACAAAGTTAAACATTCCAATTGGACGTAGGATTCCTACTGTATCTGGTAGACTAATTCTATCTACTCCTGCTTCTTCAATTGCTTTACAAACTTTAAGTAAAAATTCTGGTTCTGCTCTACTACCATCTTCTACTGTAAATCTAATTTTTAATCCATGTGATTTTGCATATTCTACAGTTTCTACAGCTCTTTCTAATGCTTCCTCTCTTGATATTCGAAGTTTATCTTTTAGATGTATGTCGGATATTCCCAAATATGCTGCACACCATTTTGCATCACAATCTAATGAAATATCTATGTCTTGTTTAAGTGCACGACCATGTGAAACTATGTCTGCTGTTAATCCTTGTTTGATAATTGTTTTAGTTGCTTCTTGATGATCTTTTGATACTACTGGAGAAATTTCAATTTGATCAACTCCAAAATAATCTAACATCCATGCAATCTGAATTCTTTGTTTATTTGTAAACGAAACACCTGGGTGCTGTTCACCTTCTCTTAAAGTACTGTCTAACACTCTAATTTTTTTCGGATTTTTTTCATATGCATTATAGATATTTGCATAGTGATTCGGATCTTTCATTACTAAATTCGTTGAACAAAATTGATGATATAAACATATTCGTACTATTTTCGTTGGAAATATTTTTAATTGATCCTAAATTAGTTTTGAATTAAATTTTTGAAACGAAACTCGTTTTACGCAACTTTTCTTAAAATTATCACAGTATTGGTGTCTACTACTCCAGAAATTTTTCTTAAGGCGTCAATACTGTTGTTAATTTCTGCAATACTTGAACCACTCATGATTGTTGTAATATCGTATTGTCCTGTTATTTCATAAACTGTTTTTACTCCATCTAGTTTGGCAAGCTTTGCTGAAACTTTTGACGTATCTGTAGCCGAATCAACTGATACTAAAACAATTGCACTCGTAACATTGTCTTCTCCGATTTCAATTGTGAATTTACTGATTGTTTTACTATCTACTAAATTTTTAACTCTTCGTCTAACTGCTGATTCTGAAAGTTTAAGTTTTTTACCAATATCTACAAATGATTCTCTAGAATCTTCTTTTAGATATCCTATAATTTTTTCATCAATTTTATCCTTATACATTCCTCTTTTCTTCCTCTTTTGTTATTACAACATCTAAAGCATGTAAAACTTTTGTTACATCCTCTTCTTTAATTACTAAAGGTGGTAATATTCTAAGAATATTTCTTCCTGAATACAACATTAAAACACCTTCATCAATTAATCCCATCAAAATATCTTTAACTTCAAATTTCATTTCAATTCCTATCATTAGTCCTTTTCCTCTAATTTCTCTAATCATTGTATGTTTTTCTTTTAATTTTTCTAATCCTTCTCTGAAAATTTCTCCCATCTTTTTAGAATTTTCAATTAGGCCATCTTCTGTTAATGATGTAAGTGCTGCAATTCCTGCTGCACAAGATATTGGATTTCCTCCAAATGTTGATGAATGTTCACCCTTACTTATTGCAGCTAAAATACCTGGTTTAACTAATGTGGCACCCATTGGTACTCCCCCTGCAATTCCTTTTGCAAGACATAAGATGTCTGGTACTGTATTCCAATGTTCTCCTGCCCATAATCGTCCTGTTCTTCCTAATCCTGCTTGAATTTCGTCAAAAACTAATAGAATTCCTTTTTCATCACATAGTTTTCTAACTTCCTGTAAGAATCCATCTGGTGCAACAACTATTCCACTTTCTCCTTGAATTGGTTCTAAAATAATAAATGCTGTATCTTCATCAATTACTGAACGCAATGAATCCATATCTCCAAATGATGCAAAAGAAACTTTTTCAACTAATGGAGCAAATGCTTTTCTATATTTTGGATTAAATGTTAATGATAATGCTCCAAATGATTTTCCATGATATGATCCTTTCATTGCAACCATTCCTTTCTTTCCGGTAAACTTTCTTGCAAATTTCATTGCAGCTTCAACTGCCTCTGCACCACTGTTGTTAAGATGTACTTGTGTTAATCCTTCTGGAGCCATTTCAATAAGTTTTTTCAAAAATCCTTCCCGTGTTTTATTATATAATGAACTATGTACCGTAATTATTTTGTCTACTTGTTCTTTAATTGCATTATTGACTCTTTGATTTTGATGTCCAACTAATGCTACACCATATCCTCCCATACAATCAATGTATTCCTTTCCTTCTGTATCCCATACATGTGCATCAACACCTTTTTCAATTGTAACTGGAAATCTCTGATAGAGATTACCCATATGTTGATCTTCACTCATGTTCAATCACCGTACAATTATCATGTGCAATAGCTGTAGAAATAGGATTCTCTTTTTGACCATTTGCAATAAAAGCTTGCTTTACTCCCATATCTAGTGCTTCAGTTGAAGCTAAAATCTTTTTTTCCATACCTGGACCTATTTTCGGTCTGATTTCTTTTGCTTCTGCTAATGTTAATTTTGAAACAACTTTGTCATCCATTAAAAGTCCATCCACATTTGTAATGAATAATACTTTGTCACTTTTTACACTACCTGCAACATAAGCTGCAGCCCTGTCACCATCGATATTGAGAAATTCTGCTTCTTCACTAATTGCAATTGGAGAAATTACTGGTGTTAGTCCTTTTTCTAATAATGATTTGATAAATTCTGAATTTACATTTGTAATTTTACCTGTATATCCACCATCAATTGCTTGTTTTCTGCCTTTTTCATTGACTATGAGAAGTTTCTTTTTTCGGTCTGCTTCAATGACTTTTGCGTCAACTCCTGATAATCCTATTGCATTAATTCCATTTTTTTGAAGCATTTGAACAATTGTTTTGTTTATTCGACCTGACATGACCATTGTAAAAATTTCGGCAGTTTCTTTATCTGTATATCTACTTTTAATTCCACTTGGTGATGTTACGAATTTTGGTTCTTTTCCTAATTGTTTGCATACTTTTGTAACTTCTTTACCTCCACCATGAACAATTATGATGCCTTCTGTTTCTGCAATTTTTTTAATATCTGAAATTGTTGATTGATGTAAATCATCCACTACGCTTCCACCGATTTTGATTGTAATCATTTCTAAACCGGAGTTAATGGAGTATATCTTAGTCCGCTCATTTCATCAAAACCACACATAACATTCATGTTTTGAATTGCAGAACCTGCAGCACCTTTCATTAAATTATCAGATGCCGATAATGCAATTAATCTATTATTATCTTCATCAAAATCAAATCCAATATCACAAAAGTTTGAACCTACTAAGAATTTTGGATCTGGGAATTTGTAAAGTCCTTTTTTATCTCTAATTAATCTGATAAATTTTTCATCACCATATGCTTCACGATATATTTTCCATAATTCTTTTTGTTCCATATCTTTTTTCAAAAATGTGTGATTTGTACATAAAATTCCTCTAACCACATCTACTGCATGTGGACTCATTGATACTTTGATTTTTCTACCTGCTGTTTGACTTAATTCTTGTTCAATTTCTCCTGTATGTCTGTGCTTTGCTGGTTTGTATGGTCTGATTACTCCTGCACGCATTGCATGTGCTGTTCCTGAACCAGAACCTGCACCAGATGATCCAATTTTTGAATCTACAATTATGTGGTCTGTATCTATAAGGTCATTTTTAATTAATGGTGCAAGTGCTAGTGTTGATGTTACTGCCATACATCCTGGACAAGAAACAAGTTGTGCTTTTTTAATTTCTTCTCTATGTAATTCTGGAACGCCAAAAACAGATTTTGGTAAATAATCAGGATGTGGATGTGTCCAACCATACCATTTGTCATATGCTTCTTGATTGTGCAATCTATAATCGGCACTTAAGTCAATAATCTTGATTCCTCTATCGTACAATGCTTTTACAATTTCTGTTGCAGTTCCATGAGGTACTGCTGTGAATACTACATCACAATTATCAGTTAATTTATCGTAATCTAATTCTGAAAAGGTTAGATCTGTAAATCCCTTCAAACTAGGTTGAACTCTATGTAGATATTCACCAACATGTTGTCTTGAAGTTACTGTAGTGATCTCAACCTCAGGGTGGTTGACAAGCAGACGAAGTGTTTCGCCACCTACATATCCTGATGCACCTACTACTCCTACTTTCATGATAAATCTCATCAAAAGGAGTATAATTTATCTTGTTATATTGAACCTTGATTGTTGACTTTTTTTATTTAAACAGAGGTTATATGGGAAAAGCTTGATACACATTCGTAAAATTTCTATTTTTAAAATAAATTTATAGGAAGTCTGACAAATAATCCCTTATGGTTGAGATAGGTCGTCCTGTGAAAGATATTGAAATTGATTCAAATACTTCAATTGAAAAAATCTTTGAAGAATTATCACAATCTGGTGGATTTGAATCTGTGAATCTTTCAGATGGATTAGATATTTTAACTAAAATGATTTCTGATGAAAAATGTTTGAAATTTGTTTCATTTGTAGGTGCAGTTGTTTCAACTGGATTGAGAGGAATAATAAAAGATATGATCAAAAACAAATGGTTTGATGTAGCAATTACAACATGTGGTGCATTAGATCATGATATTGCAAAACATTTCTCAAATTATCATGAGGGTTCATTCACAATGGATGATAATGAATTGGCTGATCAAAATATTCATCGATTAGGAAATGTATTAGTTCCAATGGATAATTATGGACCACTCATTGAAGAAAAAATGCAATCATTTCTTGAAGAAGAATACAAAAATGGCGTAAAAGAAATGTCCACTGCAGAAATTTGTAAAATGATTGGAAAACATATGGGTGAAGATTCTTTTCTTTACTGGGCATACAAAAATGACATTAGTGTAGTAGTACCTGGAATCATGGATGGTGCAGTTGGAAGTCAAATCTGGATGTTTACACAAAATCATAGTGATTTTAAATTAAATTTAGTTGGAGATGCAAATTTACTTTCAGGTTATATTTTCAAAGCAGAAAAATCAGGAGCTTTTATGATTGGTGGTGGAATTTCAAAACATCATACTTTATGGTGGAATCAATATAGAGAAGGATTAGATTATGCATTTTACATTACAACAGCTCAAGAATTTGATGGAAGTCTAAGTGGAGCATTAGTAAGAGAAGCAATTTCATGGGGAAAAGTAACAAAAATTGCACGTCAAGCAACATTACATGCAGAGGTAACAACAATTTTACCTTTCATTTATTCTGCATTATTGTCAAAATTAAAAAAGAGTTAGCAATTTTTAACATTTTTTATTCTTGTATTTTTAAATATTGATACTATTTTTTTTACTGCAACTTTTTATTCTTACCTTTGAAAATAATTATGATTGTTATGTTGCCTAAAACTATCTTCACTTCTATTATCTTGTTTGTGATTGCTGGATTGTTAGAAATTGGTGGTGGTTATCTTGTTTGGCTATGGTTAAGAAATGATTTTAGTTGGATGCTGGGTGCATTAGGTGGATTTGTTTTATTTCTTTATGGTGTAGTTCCAACATTTCAAAAAACTCATTTTCATAGAATCTACGCTGCTTATGGTGGTGTCTTTATTGTGATGTCTGTTTTTTGGGGATGGTTCATAGATGGAGTTGTTCCTGACATATATGAGATAATTGGAGCAACAATTGCAGTAATTGGAATTTTAATAATTTTCTATATCCCTAGAAAAGGAGAAAAAATTTGATAGACACAATAAGTTCATTGGGACTTTTCTTTTTTGCAGCATTGTTAGAAATTGCTGGTGGTTATTTAATTTGGAGATGGTTGAAAAATCATCAAGGAAAGATTCTTGGATTAGTTGGAGGATTGATCTTATTTTCATATGGTATTATCATGACTTTCCAGCCTGAAAATTTTGGAAAAGTGTACGCTGCTTATGGTGGATTTTTTGTTGTATCTTCTTTATTGTGGGGGTATTGGATAGATAAGAAAAAACCAGATAAATTTGAAATTATTGGTTCTATTGTAGTTTTGATTGGTGTTGCAGTAATGTTTTATTTTCCTAGATGAACTTATTTTTTAAAATATTTTTTATATGTTGAATTATTTTCTAGCATAATCTAAAGCAAATTCAATCATTTCTTTTGGTATGTTTCTTTTAGCAACTTTTGCCAATCCTTTGAATTCAACTGTATTATTAACTTCGTGAACTACTATTCCTTTTTCCTCATCTTCCATCATGTCTATTCCTAAAATTCCTCCTCCCATTGCTTTTGATGCTTTAATTGCCATCTCTTCCATTTCCTTTGTAATTTCACAAATTTCAGGATCTGCACCTAATGCAATATTTGTTTTAAATCCGCCTGATGACTTTCTATACATTCCTGCAATAGGTTCATCACCTATTGTAATTATTCTAATGTCTCTTGGTGGTCTTTTTACAACTTCTTGCAAATAATAAATTCTATCATGTGGGCTATCAGTAATTTCTCTTACTTCCACAATTCCATCCATTGTGTCCTTATCTTTAATTGGCATTACTCCTCTTCCCCAACTACCAATTACTGGTTTAATCACTAGAGGGTATCCTACATTCTCTAAATTTTCTGAAGCACTTTGACTTGAAAATGAAAAATATGTTTTAGGTGTTGGAATGTTATTTTTTTTCAATAATAATGTCATGAACATTTTATTTCCACAAATACTTGCAACATCAAATTTGTTTAATACTGGAATATCTAAAAATTCTAAAGCTGATGTAAAATGAAGGCCTCTAAAATAACTAACACATCTCTCTAATACTACATCCCCTAAACCCAAATCTTCTTTTTTAGTATCTGTATTGATCTGTGTAATTTTGGCATCCAGCATTTCTGCGGAATGTCCTAATTCGGCGGCTTCCTTTTGGAGCATTTTTTCTTCCGTTCTTAAACGGTCAAAAACAATGCTAATTTTTGACATTACTCTCCCCAGTCTTCGCCTACGCTTTCTGCTTCTTTGAGCTCAATGTTTGATCCTTCTTTTTTAGAAATCTCATAATCAGCTCCACAATCAGCACAAGAGACTATTTCTCCTACTGCGGCATCTTCTGGGATATTGAGTTTTGCGTCACATTCTGGACAGTTCATGTTTTTGATTTCCTTTTCTTTTGTAATTTATTAGCTTCCGTTGACTGAATTCCCCATAATTCAACAAATCCTTTAGCTAATCTTTGGTCAAATGTGGATTCTACCCCATAAGTAGCAATTTCGTGACTGTACAATGAATTTTTTGATTTCCTTCCAACTACTCTTAAACTCCCTTTGTATAATTTCAATTTCACAGTTCCTGAGACTGGTTTTTGTGATTTTTCAATAAAACCATCTAAATCTGTTTTAAGTGGATCTTGCCAAAGTCCTGAATATACTAAATGTGACCATTCATCGTCAATAATTGATTTAAATTTATTTTCATGTTTTGTATGTACCATTTTCTCTAAATCTGCATGTGCTTCAATTAGACAAGTTGCTGCAGGAGTTTCATATACTTCACGTGATTTAATTCCTACAACTCTATCTTCAATATGATCTATTATTCCAACTCCTGCTGCACCAGCTTTTTTGTTGATATATTCAATTATTTTTTGAGAACCTTTTATTTTTCCATCTACTTCTACTGGTACTCCTTTATCAAATTTAATTTCTAAATATGTTGGTTTATCTGGCAAGTCTTTTGTTTTTACCCAAATGAAAGCATCGTCAGGTGGTTCATTGTAAGGATCTTCTAAAACTCCTCCTTCAATTGCACGTCCCCATAAATTTTGATCAATACTAAATTTCTTAGCAACTGAATCAATTTCAATTCCGTGTTTATTTGCAAATTTTAATTCTGTATCTCTGTCTAAATTTTTATCACGAATTGGTGCAATGATTGGAAGATCTGAACCAGAACGTAATGTGATATCAAAACGAACTTGATCATTTCCTTTTCCTGAACAACCGTGTGCCAATGATGTGACTTTCTCTTTTTTTGCAATCTCTAAAACTTTTTCTGCAATTAGTGGTCTAGCAAGTGCTGTTGCTAAACAATATTTTTTTTGATAAAGTGCATTTGCTTTAATTGCTGGAAATATGTAATCATCAACAAATTCTTTTCTTGCATCTATATTGTAGTGTTTTTTTACTCCTAACTTTTTTGCTTTTGCAGCAATTTTTTTTGCATCATCTCCTTGACCAACATCAACTGTTACAGTGATTACATCCATGTCATGTTCTTCTTGTAGATATTTCACAACAACTGAGGTATCCAATCCTCCTGAAAATGCAAGAATTCCTTTTTGAGTCATAAAACAATATTTCCGTAGCATTTTGGAATTTATCTTTTGTGATGAGCCCATTTTTTCATCTTTTTGCAAAAAAATCTGACTAGCTTGAGCTAAAATTCGATGATTATTTAACCGCCCGATATAACGCTGTTTTATGTCCGTCAAAATGATACTTTCAGTAGGCATTGCAGTAATTATACTGGGCTCCATTGCAGCAATTGTATTAAATTCAAATGAAAAATTAAATGAAAATAATCTAAGAATTGCATATTTTCCAAATGTTGGACATGTAATACCTATTGTAGGAATTGAGAAAGGATTCTTCTTAGAAAAAATTGATTCTGATGCTGAAATTGAAAGCAGAATTTTTGACAGTGGACCCCAAGTAATTGAATCTCTTTTTGCAAATTCTGTAGATATTGCATATGTTGGACCAGGACCCGCAATTAATGGATTTTTAAATTCTGAAAATAAAAATATTAAAATTTTATCTGGTGCTGCCAGTGGTGGTGCAAGTTTCATTGTACACCCTAATTCTGAAATAAATTCTGCATCTGACTTTATTGGAAAAAAAATTGCTGCACCTCAAATTGGAAATACTCAGGATGTTTCTTTACGACATTATTTGTCTGAAAACAATTTAAAATCTGCTGAAAAAGGTGGCTCTGTAATTGTTTACAATATTTCTAATCCTGATATTTACACTTTATTTGTTAAAGGTGAAATTGATGGTGCATGGGTTGCAGAACCATGGGCAACAATTTTAGAAACTGAGTTAAATGGAAATAGATTGTTTTTTGAAGAAGATTTGTGGCCAAATAAACAATTTGCATCTGTTCTGTTGATTGTAAATTCTAATTATGCTGAAGAAAATCCAGAAATAATCTCTAACTTTCTTTTGTCTCATCATCACACCGTAAATTGGATTAATGAAAATCCTATTGAAACAAGAGATATTTTTAACACCTTTTTAAAATCTCATTTAGGTCAATCATTATCTGATGATGTGGTTGACATCTCATTGTCTAATCTTGAAATTACATCAGATCCTGTGAGTGATTCTGTTTATTCTTTTGCAGAAAAGGCTGATGCTTTAGGATATTTGGGAAGAAATGGATATGATTTATCTGAAATTTTTTACACTATTGATTCAAATTCTAACTCTGGAGAGGATACATAGATGACCAAATTAGAGGCTAAGAATATTGTAAAATATTTCAGTCATGATTCTCATAATCTTAAAGCACTAGGTGGTGTTAATTTAAAAATTGAATCTGGTGATTTTGTTTGTTTAGTTGGCCCTTCTGGTTGTGGTAAATCTACTTTTTTACGCATAGTTGCTGGATTGGAAACACCTGATGATGGTCAAATCCTATTTGATGGTCACCCTGTAACTGAAACTGGTCCTGAAAGAATCATGGTTTTTCAAGAGGGTGCACTATTTCCTTGGTTAAAGGTTCAAGATAATGTTGAATTTGGATTGAAGATGGCTGGTATCTCTAAAGAAGAACGTGCAAAAATTTCTCATAGGTATCTTGACATGATGCAATTAACAAAGTTTGCAGACTCCTATACTTACCAACTTTCAACTGGAATGAAACAACGTGTAGCTATTGCTAGAGCTCTTGTAATGGATCCTGATGTTTTGTTAATGGATGAACCTTTTGCAGCTCTTGATGCACAAACTCGAGATTTATTATTAGTTGAAATGCAATTAATTTGGGAAAAAACTAAAAAAACTATTTTATTCGTTACACATAATGTTGCAGAAGCAGCTGTACTTGGAACCAAAGTTGCAGTATTTAGTAATAGACCTTCAACAATTAAAAAAGAATTCACTAATGACTTTCCTAGACCTAGAACAGCTGAAGATGAATCTTTAACAAAATTTCAACAAGATATTTTAGTAGAACTACGACCTGAGGTAAAGAAAAACATAGAGTGATAATTGTGGCAAAAAATTTCACCCCTCACAGAATTGCATTTTATATTGGAATAGTAGTTGTATGGCAAGTAGTTGCAATGGCTGGAATTTGGCCTGATAATATTTTCCCTTCACCTTATGAAGTTGCTGAAGATTTGTTTTATGGTGGTGCTGATGGTAGTTTGTTTTATGGTATTGCAACTAGTATGTGGAGATTAGCTATTGGATTAGCTATTGCAATTGCTGGTGGAATTGTTTTGGGAATCTTTATGGCAAGAATTGAAGTAATTAACCAAACAGTAGGTTCGCTAGTTTTGGGATTGCAGTCCATTCCGTCTATTGCTTGGGTGCCTTTAGGCATACTTTGGTTTGGACTAACAGATGGCGGAATAATCTTTGTTACTGCAATTGGAGCAATATTTGCTGTCACAATCAATACGTATACTGGAGTCAAGAATATTGATCCTCATTTTATTGAGGCTGCAAGAAATATGGGTGCCAAAGGAACTCAATTAATCATATCTGTGCTTATTCCTGCTGCTTTTCCGTACATGATTTCTGGATTTAAACAAGGTTGGGCTTTTGCATGGAGGGGAGTTATAGGAGCTGAAATTCTATTCTCCTTTTTGGGATTGGGATTTTTACTTAATGCTGGACGTTCCCTCAATGATGTATCACAAGTAATTGGAATAATGGTTATCATTATGTTAATTGGTTTGATCATTGATGGAGTCATCTTCAAACGTTTAGAAAATAAAGTAATGTCTCGTTGGGGATTACGATAAATTTTATTTGCTAATTTTTAATGAAACTAAAAATGCACTAATTATTATTGTGATTGCAAAATACATTACAGCAACATAGTCAAACATGAATGCAATACTTCCTGCAATGATTGGTCCTATTACAGTTGAAATTGATAATGTTGAACTGAATATGCCCGTTGATGTTGAACGTGGATTGTTTTCCATTAGATGAAAGTTTCCTCCAATAAACAAAAATGCCCATGTTGCACCTACTAATGACATGAATGGCATTGCCATCCACCATTCTGTAACAAATGATAATCCAATAAAGACAAAAGTTGTACACCCAATTCCTATTTTGAATTTTGTAACATTTGAAAGATGAATTTTACTTGCCATTACATTCATCAAGATAAATGCTGTGAGTGTATTGGCAACATACACTATAGAAATATGATACAAATCTCCTCCCCATCTTTCAACAATCATTATCGGAAGAATTGTCCATACAGCTGCAGCACCAATATGTCTTAGTAGTAATGATAAAAATAGAAATTTATTTTTTAAAATAACTAATTTTGTTGTTCCTGGCTCAATCTCTTTTTTTTGTTCTGGGTTTGGAAGTTTAATTGTAAAAATCAAACCAATTACAAATGATGCTGCACTGATTAAGAAAATTAATCTAAGATCACTTGCTATTCCAGCTGCAGCTATTCCTGCTAACCATCCTAAAGCATGAAATGAAATGACTGTTGCTGCTCTTTTTTTGTCAATATTTGCTTCATATGTATAAGCAATCATTGCTGGAATCATTATTCCACTTGCTATTCCAGCAGCAATTCTTACAAGGAATAATAGCGTCAAATCATCGGCAAAATAATGCAATCCAAATGCTATGGCACATCCTATGAATCCAATTCTGATAAATTTGAGTCTGGTTCCTTTTTTATCTGAATATCTTCCAAAATAAATTTCTGACAAAATTTGTGCAAAACTAAATGATGCTATCAATAACCCAATTTCAAAAATAGAATCAGTAACTCCTTTTCCAATAATTGGCATGAATACAAAAACAATGGAAATTCCCGCATGTTGAAAAAATGTAGCAATACGAACTAAGTTGTTAATTTGTAACTTTGACATAAATATAAAAAAAATTCTATTTTCACCTATTTCAACATACGTGTACATTTTAGCCTAGTTTCTTTGTTAGTCTGAAAAGAGTTAGTCTGAAAAGAGTTAAACTGTCCAAGTTTTTTTTAAAATTATTGACTGAAAAAGAATCTTTCTTAGATGCATTAAAAAATAGAATTTTACTCTTTGATGGAGCTATGG
>ERZ802830.286-NODE-286-length-49831-cov-29.0957_pt1 | contig 49831 bp, 55 predicted proteins | sample MGYA00345654_ERZ802830 | MGnify/ENA primary metagenome ERZ802830 (study PRJEB30503, sample SAMEA104212375) | marine metagenome | biome: Westerlies Biome; feature: [SRF] surface water layer (ENVO:00010504) within the epipelagic zone...; material: water...
ACGGGGATATGAATTAATTCAATCACCCCAATGTGCATTGATTCATGATTCTCGGGCTGTATGCCATTAATGATCTCAGTTGGATTTAATTATTTTTTTGCTTGGTTGATCCTTCATACCTTGCAAAATTGACAAACCCAGCCTGTTGCTTTGGCTCCATTGCATCGGTCTGTTGCCACGAGGCGAGGTTGTGACCATTCCACGGCGATGCCCATGACATTGCTTTTGTCTTTTCTGTCAGGCGCTCAGGCATTGTGAGGGGACATTGCAGTCTCATCAGTCGGTGACCAACAAACGTGTGACTAGCAGCGACAGTGGAGCGGGTGGGTTTGGCGCTTCAACCACCAAGCGGTCCAAGGCCTCAAAGGCGAGGCGTAAGCCCGGTAAATCGAACCATCGGCGAGAGCAGTGCCCACTAGGTCGCGATCCCGATATTGATGCCATCAAGGCTCGTCAGAGTCTTGGTTTGCCATTGACAGGTCGCTTAAGTGTGGCGAAGGTCAAACAAGCTCATAAATCGCTTGCTGTTCAACATCATCCCGATAAAGGCGGTGATCCCGAGATGATGACGCGCTTTAATAATGCCCGTGATGCACTGCTTGAGCCCGTTATGGACAGTATCGCTGCTGAATAGTCCTCGATCACGACTTGGGTGATCGACCAAGTACCAACCAACAAATCAAAAGGACTCCTCCCAAGCTCATGACCGTATAGATCCAGTCGGCATAGGGGGTCCAAAACATTCCAGCGTATAAATGATTCACCGATCCCAAACCAATATGAGGACTGCCAACAAAGCACCAAATACCAAAAATGGTGTTGCGATGGTCAAAATCGATTGAGTGTCCATCGACGACGTACGAATAACAACATTTTCTCTGAAATTCCCCTCCGTTGTCAATTATTTGATATCGATTGATATCTCATAGGCTTTAATCCAGATCCTACTTAGTCTGCTTGAGTTGTATGTTGCCTTATTGCTAATGACCTAATTAGATTGCTGCTCAGAATGGGTTATTTATTGTTCCTGCTTGATTGCTCTGTTACCGCAAAATATTTGCTTTGAAAAACCCTAGTCCTAGGCCAAATGATTGTTTTTTGTCGCGATGAAGGGTGATCGAGACGTCAAAATCTAGCAATCCAAATTGATTGATCTCATTGCGTGTAATGCCATGAGAGTTCTCATTTTCAAACTGTTCAATAATCTTTTCTTTATTTATCTCAAGATTTTCGACAACCTGCTTGAGTACATAGTCACGCCAGGCATTGATTGCTTCTTGACTGATTGACTCAGTGTTCATGCTTGGGATTCGAATTGTGTTTTAGAGTGAAAAACGATAGCCTAAATTAACGCATGGGCGAGTACTGATAGTAGCTTCGATGAACTAGATGACGGGCTGTGATCTCCTCCATGCCTTAGAGATCGGGCTTGGTTGACGGTTTCGTTGATAATAAATAGGTGTTTGATTTTAGTATTGATATTGGTTTTTGTAAGTATGCCAATGATGATGCCCATGTTTTGGGTGGGTATGAGTTGTCCGTGTTGTTCCATCGAATTGTGTCTTGATGTGACTTGCGATGGATAGCTCATGATCCGGCGCAGCCTGTTCCTAGATCAGCCAGTAGCCGGTCCAGTCTGGTGCCTCGGATGCTGAGACCTCTGTTGTGCTGGGTGTTAATTGGATATGCCAGCGTCCATTGCCATTGATCGGCAAGAGATCATCAATGAGCGGATTTCCATTGATTTGGTGGAGATCGTCCTTGTGGATTTGAGTCATGCCCTTAAGCCAGCGTTTCTTGGCGATGGCTTTTGCTGATTGAGCTGTTTGTGCAACGACGATGCCAAATTCGTGTTGCTCGGCCATGGATTGGCTTGAATATCCTCCAAGATTCACAAACCAAAGGCCATATTCATCAGTAGGTTCATTCACGGTTGGTGAATGAACTACAGCTACGGACATTCCATCGACATGCAGAATTTGGCGATAGCTATCAATATGTAGCCCTTTTTTATCACCAAACCATTCACTTTTAAGTGTCTTAATTGTATCCTGAATTGAGTCCCCCACCACCCACCTGACGTCATGGAGTTCAATATTGCAGCCCTTCATTCTCCCCCCTAACACAACAAGATATAAATGGACTGCCATGGAGGAAGATTAACGAGACTTTGATCCTTGTTCACACTATCTGATGATCGAACTCCCTAACGTTTTTGTTTTTTCTTAAGCTTCTTTGTTCAGAGCATCCTTTTGCATACGCATGATTCGTTCGAGCACAGTCTCGTTTGACATACGTGAATTGAGGCGCTCGACCAACAATGGAAAGGCTAGTGGTCCAGGGCGTGGTGTTTTTACATGCAGCCATTCTTGTTCAGAGGCTCGAGTAAGTGCGTGTTCCAATCTGCTGAGCTCTAGTTGATCGTGCATCACTTCTTGATAAGCCTGTTGAAGTAATCGATTGCTTGGTTCATGACGATTAAACACATCAAATAAAAGAGATGCACTAATTTGCAGCTGGCCGGTGCTTTTGGTTGATCCTGGAAAGCCTCGATTCATTAGACCAGCGATTTGTGCGATGGCCCGAAAACGTCGTCGTTGCAGTTCTGAAAGGTTGAGTGCATTCCGTAAATCATTCTCGAGATTGTCTTTATCAAGTAGGAGGTCGGAATGTTCTTCAACGAGCTCTGCCATTGGGTAGCTTCTTGGTGCTAATAGCTCAAATCCATAATCATTAACAGATACTGTGATTGTGCCGCGATTCAGCTTTGTGAGTCTTGATGCCCACAAAAATCCGATTCCTTCGTGAACAAATCGACCTTCAAATGGATATGCAAATAGATGGCTCCCCTCGCGTGTTTGACAAGTTTCGATTAACAGCTGATTCGTTTTTGGTAGAACTGATAGATCCTTTTGACGATCAAATAATGGTTTTAATGCTTTTAATTCTGGTGTGTCTAGTTCTTCTCGTCTAGCCCGATCTATTTCTTGACGTAGGTGATGTGTCAGTAAGTCAGATAGTGCCATTTGGCCACCTGCCCATGCTGGTACTGTACGACTTTTTTTTGTGCTGACTTTGACGTAGGCTGTCATCTCTCTGAGTCGAATAAACTCAAGTTGTCGTCCTGAAAAAAAGAACACATCTTTGGGTTTTAGCTGGCTAATAAATGTTTCCTCAACATGGCCCAAAATAGCTCCTCGAATGAATCGGACTGTGATTGATGGTGCTGCTGTAATCGTGCCAATATTGAATCGATGCAATCTGGCGATCATTTTTTCGCGAATATGGTATCTCTTGCTTTCTTTATTCCATTCAAGCTTCTTGTATCTCGGGTATGCGCCTAAACATTCACCACCCTCTTTGAGAAATATTAGACACCAATCCCAGTCTTCCTCGCTGAGATGTTCATAGCATGCACTCTCTTTTACTGCATTTAGGGTTTGTTCTGCGTTGAACCCTGGACCACATGCAAGGCTTGTTAGGTGTTGGAGTAATACATCAAGTGGAGCATTTGGTGGTTTTCGTTGCTCGACTAATCCTTCTTCTAAGCCTCGTCGAACTGCGCTTAGTTCTAGCAGTTCCAGTGCATTGGTGGGCATAAATAATACTTTAGAGGTTCCTCCTGGGATATGGGATGATCGACCTGCTCGCTGTAAAAGACGAGCCAAATTCTTTGGACTACCAATTTGTACAACCTGTTCTACTGGCTGAAAATCCACACCTAAATCTAGAGAACTGGTGCACACAACCCAACGAATATCTCCAGCTTTTACAGCTGATTCAATTGACTCTCGTTCTCCACGATCGATTGCACTGTGATGTAAAGCGAGTGCCCCTTCCATCTCAGGACAGGCGAAACGAAGACATTGATGCCAACGTTCTGATTGATTTCTTGTGTTAGTGAACAGCAGTGTGCTGATGTTCGGATTTAGAACAGCTACTAATTCTTCATACATGCGTAGGCCGAGGTGACCCGCCCAAGGGAAACCATCAATCTTGTCTGGAAATATGCTGCGGATATCGGTGGTTCTTGCCGGTGCGCCCCCAACCATCATGGGTTTGCCCTTCGTTCCAAGTGCGTGCCGTGCGGCTTGGTTCAAATTTCCAATCGTGGCACTGATCGCCCAGGTTTGTAGGCCGGGACGTTGTTGGCGAAGCCATGAAAGGCATAGCTCTGTTTGGCTACCACGCTTGCTTCCCATCAATTCATGCCACTCATCCAAGATCACGGTGTCGAGGTTATTGAACAACTCCTCCGCCTTCGGATTACTGAGCAATAGAGTGAGTGATTCTGGTGTGGTAACTAATATTTCTGGTGGTGATCTTAGTTGTTTCGTGCGTTCACTACTTTTGCTATCACCGTTACGGATACCGACGCGCAATGGCCAACTCATCACGTCTATTGGATCTCGTATTGCTAGGGCAAGATCCCGGCTCAGTGCTCGAAGTGGTGTGAGATATAGCAATCGTATCCCTTTGCGATCTGTGTTGTCTGCCAACATTCGGGCGATTGGGCCCATTACTGCTGCATAGGTTTTCCCAGACCCTGTTGGTACTTGGATAAGGCCACTTTTGCCTTCTAGATATGCTTCCCAAGTTTTTCTCTGAAATGGAAGTGGTGTCCATCCCTGATGTTTAAACCATTTATGAATGGGTTGTAGTTGATCGATTGAATTCACTTCAGGCGAACGTCCAGACATTGTTAAGCCTTTTCCTGGTTGTTTATCAGCTGTTGTGCATCGCTTAAGCAGTTGCCTTCTTGGGCAGGCTTATCCTTACGCCAGCGCAGAATTCTCGGGAAACGTACGGCTACTCCAGCTTTGTGCCGTTTTGATGGGTGAATTCCTTCAAAACCCAGTTCAAAGACTTGCTCGGGCCGAACAGAACGCGTCGGTCCAAAACGTTGCAGAGTGTTCTTTCTGATCCAGCGATCGAGCTCAAGGATTTCTGCGTTGTCAAGACCGGAGTAAGCCTTTGCGAAGGTGACTAGTTCTGGTGTTTCTGAATCGTTCCAAAGGCCAAATGTGTAGTCGGTAAATAAATTCGCGCGCCGACCACGTCCTGCCTGCGCGTACAGAAGAACGACATCTAGGTGCATGGGATCAAGCTTGTATTTCCACCAGCTACCGCGTTTTCGACCAGCCAAATAGGGGGATGTGCGTTGCTTGAGCATCACTCCTTCAGCATGCTTCGTTCTTGCATCCTGTCGTTGCTGATCGAGCTCGTCCCATGTTTTTAGGGGCCAGTGCTGGCTTTGTTGTAAGCGCCAGTGCTCTGGATGTTTCAGCGTCCTGATCACGTCAAGTAGCTTTTGCTGTCGTTGTGAAATTGGCTCTTGTCGGATGTCTTGTCCGTTGTGCTCTAACAGGTCGTAAGCGATAAAACGCATTGGGCATTCCCGTTTCAAAAGGCTGCCCACCTGTTTTCGACCCAGGCGTCGTTGTAATTGGTCGAAACCTAGTGGTATTGAATCCTCTTCCCTCCAACAGATCACTTCTCCATCGAGAACGGTGCCATCCGGTAGAGCTTCTCCAATCGAGATTAGTTCCGGAAAACTGTCGTTCACGAGTTCCTCTCCCCGACTCCACAGAAATGTGCCATGTCCTCGGTGAATCAATTGTCCACGAATGCCATCCCATTTCCACTCGACAAGCCAGTCATCAGGCTTGCTGTCATGAAGTCGATGGAGGTCGATGGGGCTAGCCAGAAAGAAGGGATATGGAGTGCCCTTCGATCGTTGTTCATCTTCGTTAGCAGGAAGGATGAGTTGTTGAAAATTCTCAGCCGTTGGCTCAAAGCCGCCCATTAACCGTTGGACAACCAGTTCGATGTCGAGATCAAAGGCCTCAGCAATTGCTCGACTGATCAACCCCGTTGAGACACCGACCCGAAATCCTCCCGTGAGTAATTTATTAACCACAAAGTGTTGGTTGTTTGGCACTCTTTGCCATAGATCGAGAACAGCGTTGGCTTCGTTGTCGTCTTTGAAACCGCTAATCGTTGGAAGAAGGGTGTCCATCCACCAGTGCAGCGGTTGATCGACTGGAAGCGTCGGGAGATTTGATTCCACAGGGCCGATCTTGGTGTTCACGGCTGGCCAAAGCAGGGTGATTGTTTCGGCGGAATCGCCAACCTGGCCGTGACACTCGGCAACTAACCACTCTGGAATGCCACCCCGTTGCTCAAGGATCGTGCGAAGCCTTCGGCCAGTGATGAGCCGGCGTCTTCGTTTCCCTAACAGAAGAACAAGCGCCCAAGCGGCATCGGCTGCTGGTACAGAACGGAAATGCTCAACAAGCAAACCAACTTTGGCCCGTGTTCCTATGACTTGGTCGAGCTGTTGGAATAGGGCCTGAAAGGCCTGCATGGGCTGTACAGCGCTTTCAACATCTTGTCGACCGACGCCGACATCTGTGGGGATTCTGATCGAGACGTTTTGTGATCAACCAGTGCTGATTGCCAAGGTCTGTGTTCATCTAGTGATCACATATCTCGGTGGATAAATGGCACTTCTTTGGGAGAACCTGGCCCAGCAACTCTCAAGCGTACGTGCATCAATGCCGATTGCTGCCCCTGAGCTGACGATTGGAACTCAAGGTTCTGGCGATGATCCAAGCAACCGTCGTCGGCGTCTTGAGGCAGCACTTAAAGCAATTCAAGACAGTGGCAACACCATGATGATTGAATCGCTGAAGGCTGCGATTGAAGGCCGAGAAGCCAATTTGAACTTCCCCCCTCTTCCAACAGGAATTGGTCAGGGCGGCAACTGAATCCACAAGCCTCAGTCTTGTTCACCTTCAAACAGTGTCTCGAGCGGTTCGGCAGCAATCCCTTCGCATTCACGTAGGTATCTGGCCAGTACGTCACTTTGTCCATGGGTGACGTACACCTGTTTGGCCCCTGACTCTCGGACGGTTTGAATCAGACCTGGCCAGTCGGCGTGATCGCTGAGCACAAACCCCCGTTCATATCCACGTCGTTGCCGCGCGCCGCGCACGGCCATCCATCCTGAAGCAAAACCAGTTTGCGGGGCCTTGAAACGACGCATCCAACTGGAACGATGTGCAGACGGGGGGGCTAGAACCAAGCGGCCATTGAGAGAATCGTTGCGTGGGTAGTCACTGACGGGCCGGCTCGGCGTCATCGGAACTTGAGCCTCGCGATAGTGCCGAGTGATGGTTTCCACCGCGCCATGCAAAAGCACCTCTTCTTCGACACCGATTGCTTTTAATTCAGCCAGTAGACGTTGTGCTTTCCCAAAGGCGTAACAGAACAATAATGTGGGCCGGCTTCGATCAGCCTGCCACCAATCTCGAATTGATTTTGCGACTTCGGCTCCGCTGCTCCAGCGATAAATGGGCAACCCAAATGTGGCTTCCGTAATCAATACATCACAGGCGACGGTCTCAAACGGAGCGCAGCTGGGATCGTGGTCGCGCTTGTAGTCGCCACTCACGACCCAGACATTTCCATCCGACTCCAGTCGGATCTGCGCTGACCCGAGCACATGCCCTGCACTGTGGAAGGACACCTTGCATTGACCGAGCCAAAACTCTTCCCCGTATTGAACCGAGTGCAGATTGATGCTCTGGCCAAGACGCTGCCGCAAGACCGCTTCGCTTGAGTCAATAGCCCAATATTCGCCACATCCTGGTCTGGCATGGTCGGCATGGGCATGGGTAATCAAGGCTCTGGGAACCGGCTTCCATGGATCCACCCAGGCATCAGCAGCCCGGCAGTACAGGCCTGATTCGGTGCGTTCTATCAAGTTTGACTTAACTCATGACATGAGTCTGAAACAGCTGTATCTTGTGGCAACTAATTCCTTTCTTATGAAGTATTTGCTTGCCATTGCTTCCGTCGCTGCGTTGTCAATTCCAGGAGTGGCCCTTGCTCAAAAAAGTATCCCGAAAGCAGACGGTCACAACCAGTGCCCTCTTGGATATGTTAATACCTTGGGAACAAAGTGTGTCTCGCCAGTCTATTACGAGATGATGCCTACAAACGGAGAAGCTTGCCCATCGGGCTGGATGAATGTTGGAGCTGGATATTGCCGTAAAAAATAATATCGAAGGTTTTGGCCATAGCTAAAACTTTGACATTTCTTGTGTCCAAAGGGGAATGTTTCTATAGGCATTCTCTTTTGTGTAGATTGAGTTGATGTCAATTTTGCAATGCTGAAATCCAGATTCGGCGCTTCTAGGCTCTCGTGCTGCATTGTTCAGCTTGAGTCGGTCCATGAGGAGATAACACCTTCATTTGTTCATGCTCTTAACGAGCTAGGTTTTCACGTAGATGTTTACTTGCCTCTACAAACCTTGATTAACAAGGGAGATGTGTATGAATTCATGACTGGGCTTAATGCAAATATCTATTATTGGAAGCCAGAGAAAAGAGCTAAAACATGGAAGATCCTTAGAAAAACTATTGAGAGCAGCGGATATTCGTTCTGTATATTTTCCACTTTTCAGTTCCCAGGTTGTATCAATTTTGTCAAAAGGTTGAATATACCTATTTTTGGAGTCGTTCATAATCCGATAATTTTTTCTGATTCGATTGAAAAGGCGGGGCGTGACTATTTTGATAAAATTCAATTAAAAGGTTTATTCGTACTTGCTGGACATGTCAAGGATGCTCTTTTGTCTCGACTGAGTCATTTGGATGTGCGTTTTGCCAGCATGCCGGTTGGAGTGGTGAAGCCTTACTTATGGCGACAACCTCATCAGGTTTATGCAGCGAATCAGAAGGTTGTAAAAAATAAACTCGTTATTCCTGGTGGTGTCAATTATAGGAATAGGGATTTAGTAGGTCTGCTCGACGTTGTTGAAGCTAATTCCAAAATCTCAGAAAGCCTTTGTTTTGTTGTTGCAGGCGGAGGTGCGGATCGTCCTGATTTTGAACAACGGGTTGAAAGTCGCAATCTTTCCAACTGTTTTAGCTTTCTGCCGATATCGGAGTTGTCTGGTCTTGTTCACTATTCAGACTACTATAAAGCAATGTCTAGCTCTTCATTCTGTTTGCCATTATCTTTGAATAAGGAATACAGTACTTCAAAGATTACAAGTGCATTGCCGACATCGGTTGGATTCGGTTTGCCAGCATTGATTCCGGCTGATCAGGCAGAGTTATATCGTATTCCTAGCATTTCTTATGAAGAATCATTGGAGCAAGGCCTATTGTCTCTGATTGATTATCCTTCCTTTGAATTTAAGCAAGCTCGCTTGAACCTGTTGAGTTGCCTCTTGGATAGTTTTTGTTTTAATGCAAGCTCGGTTGCAGAAACTGTAAGTGAATGTGTCGTGTCGGATCTCTTCGCCCGTGGTAGCTGATTTTAATATTTAATTGAGTTCTTTTTTGCGTTGTCGAATGATCGCTTTAGCGACTCATCTCCAGCATTTTTTTCATTGGGAGGAGAGCCTTCACTCTTAGGTTCTCCTCCATTTCAATGGCTGGTTCCAATGTGCTTAAACAGTCGTGGAGTTTTTGAAGTGTATTTAGTCGCATGTACGGGCAGGCATTGCAGCTGCAACCATCCAGGCCTGGAACTTCTAAAAGTGTCTTGTGTGGAACGCGTTGTTGCATCTGGTGAATGATGCCTGGTTCAGTTAAAACAATAAACGTTTCGGTGGCACTGATTTCGGTGTAATTCAGTAACTTGCTTGTTGAGCCAATGAAGTCGGCGAGATCAAGGAGATTCTCCTGACACTCTGGGTGGGCAATCACTTCAGCGGTGGGATGTTCGAGTTTTAGTTGAAGTACAGCTTCTTCGCTAAACGTTTCATGAACAATGCAACGACCAGGCCAGAGGGTGAGATCACGACCACTTTGGCGTTGCACCCATCGCCCTAAGTTTTGATCAGGAGCAAAAAGGATCGGTTGATCTTTGGGCAATTGCTTGACCAGATCTACGGCATTACTGCTCGTACATATCAGATCGCTTTGCGCTTTCACTGCGGCGGTGCAATTGATGTAGCTCACGACAAAATGATCCGGATGTTGCTGACGAAATGCAGCGAAAGCATCTGCTGGACAGTCATCAGCCAATGAGCAACCTGCATCAAGATCAGGAATAACAACTGTTTTCTCTGGGCTGAGAATTTTTGCTGTCTCCGCCATGAAGTGCACACCACAGAACACGATCACATCGGCTGAGGTGTTGGCGGCTTGTCTTGACAGCTCCAGGGAGTCGCCGATGAAATCGGCAATGTCTTGAATTTCAGGCGACTGGTAGTAATGCGCAAGCACAACAGCATTCCGCTGTTGTTTGAGCAGCTCGATCGCCGCGACCAGGGCGTTGTCAGCGCTCATTGGGACCCGGACGCGTCAGGATGGACTCCAGCCTAGGCAAGAGCTCTGAAAGATCTGCGCATTGCGATTGCCGGAGATCTTCACGGCGCTTGGAGCGACGCTGACGAACAGCTGTTGGAGCGGCTTCAACCCGACGCTGTTTTGTTCGTCGGTGACCTCAGCGATGGTGATCTGCGTTTGACACGTCGTATTGCCTCACTTCCTTATCGAGTGGCGGTCATCTTTGGGAATCACGACAGGGGATCTGACAACACCGGTGGACTCCTGCGTCAGCAACTTGTTCTTCTGGGGGACCGTCACTGTGCCTGGGGTGTCCGTCGCTGGGAGGACCTTCCCTTAACAGTTGTCGGTGCAAGGCCGTTCAGCGCCGGAGGTGGATTTCATCTCTCGAAGGCCGTGGAGGCCGTGTACGGCCCCGTCACGTTGGATCAGTCGGTGGATCGAATCTTGGCTGCTGCTGCTTCCGTTCCTTCCGATGAACCTCTCTTGGTTTTGGCCCACTGTGGGCCTACAGGTTTGGGGTCTGATTCAGATAGCCCTTGCGGACGGGATTGGAAGAGTCCTGCCATTGATTGGGGAGATCAGGATTTATCGATTGCCCTGGATCGGATTGCTGTGACACGTCCCCCTGATCTTGTGGTGTTTGGTCATATGCACCATGCACTTAAGCGGGGCTCGGGCTATCGACAAAGTCTTCTGCAAGATCGTCGTGGCACGGCTTATCTGAATGCGGCCTGTGTGCCTCGCAGCGGTTTGGATGTCCAAGGACGACCATTGATTCATTTGTCTTGGGCTGAATTCAGTGGGTCGTCCCTGACCCATCTGAGCCATCGTTGGTACACGCCTGATGGTGGGGTTCGTCACCAAGAGTCGCTTCCCCTCGACAAACCTATGCAGTGCTGATTTACGTCTGTAGTAGCAGTCATGGGTTTGGACATGCGGCAAGGGACGCAGCTGTTTTGCAGCAATTGCGCTTGCGAAGGCCGGACTGGACGTTGGTGATGAGTTCCATGGTGGAACCTCGTTTCTTGCGGCTTTTATTAGGAGACGATCGCATCACCATTCGTGCCTGCCGTTGGGATGTCGGCATGGTTCAAGCCGATGCGCTGGGTGTTGATCGCAGCCAAACATTGGCGGCACTCAGCGCCTTGGAGACCGCACTTCCAGATCAGCTCATGGGGGAAGTGGAGTGGCTTCGTGCTCAGGCCGACTCGGTTTTGATTTTCGGCGACATTCCACCAGCTGCTGCTGAGTTGGCAGATCGTGTCGATGCTCCCCTTGTGTGGATGAGCAATTTCGGCTGGGACGATATTTACCGCCCATTAGGAGGGCCGTTTGAGCGCTGGGCCGATGCAGCCTTGGCTCAATACAAACGAGGACAACTGCTGTTGCGGTGTCCCTTTGATTTGTCGATGAATTGGGGTTTGCAGGAACTGGCCCTGGGTTTGGTCTGCACCCGTCCTCGGCCACTTCCGTCTGATTGGGAGCGCGCTATGCGTTCGCTCGATCAATCGCTGGTTTTGGTGGGTTTCGGTGGTTTGGGCCTTCAGCTCGATCCCGAACTGTTCCTCCGTTGGCCACGCCATCACTTTTTAATGGCCTCTCAAGCGCAGGCCGTACAAGCGCTCGCTCTCCAGAAAGTTTCAAATCTCACCCTGCTTCCAGGCTCCGTGCGGCCGATCGATGCCTTTCCGTTGTGCTCTCGACACTTGGGTAAGCCTGGCTTCAGCACCTTCTGTGAGGCGTTGGATCAGGGAGTTGGCCTCCATGTGGTGGAGCGTCGTGATTTTGCGGAGGCGGCGGCTCTAATGACCGGTCTTCGACGGCATGGAGACCATCGAGTTCTGACAAGAGATCAGTTGGAACGCGGAGACTGGCAATTAAATCTCTCGCTCAACGCGCCGGAATCTGGCCCTTTGCCGCACGACGGTGCTCAACGCGCTGCAGAAGCTTTGATCGCGCTGGCAGAAGTTCGATAATATTTTTTACCCAAAAAATAATGTCTCCGTTGCTGCACTTTGGCTGGGTCGCTTTTGTTTCAGCCACTCACTTTGTACGTTTTTATACATAGGTTCGATTAATCGACTGGCATAACTACCTATTGCATTCGTTGATTTGTTCGACAAAGTCAGCCGGAAAGATCTCCACTACGGGGTTCTTTTGAGGTCTAGTCAATTACCGATGCGTTTTTTATGCATCGTTTGACCTTTATCCTTTGACACTTTTTTGTGGATCTCTCAGGTGTGATTTGTCGCCACGGACTCGCACTTGCTGCGATGTCTGGAGCATTGGCCACATCTCTTCCGAGTGCTCCTGCCAGCGCGAGTTTTTTGCCCCCTGAGACGAGATCGCAGTTGGTGCATTTGCCTGATGTTCAGCCAACCCGAGCGATTCCTTACGTCATAACCCCCGAGCGTCGAGCGATGCTCAATACCATCCGTTTTGCTGAAGGCACGTGGAAGGGTGGCTTTGATGTGGGCTATCGAGTGATGTTTGGTGGTGGCTTGATGAGCTCCCTCAACCGGCATCCCAATCGGGTGATCTACAGCTCCCGCTATGCCAGTGCTGCTGCAGGGGCTTACCAATTCATGCCGTTTACCTGGGATTTGGTTCGGCGAAGCTTGGGTGTGACCGGCTTCGGACCAGAAGTGCAGGATCAAGGGGCGCTGTTCTTGATCCAGCGTCGCAAGGCTCTTGTTCTCACAGACACAGGCCATCTTTCCCCGCATCTGGCTGCCAAATTGGCGCCGGAGTGGGCCTCATTCCCAACCCTTGCGGGTCGGAGTTTTTACGGGCAGCCTGTCAAAAAATACGATCGCCTTCGCTCGTTTTACAACGTCAATCTTGTGGAGTTACGGCGGATCCGCGACGAGCGTCGCCTTGAACTTTCTCAAGCGGCTAAGCCAGCCGTTTGCACAGGCTCACGAATTGCCTGTGCAACGCAGCTCTGACCTTCGATTACTCGTCAGTTTCACTTTGAAGGCGTCGCCCCATCGTGACTTGGGCAATGAAGTAGGCGGCGACTCCTCCAGCTAGGAACCCAAACGTGTTTCGAATGAGTGGCAACCATTCCGAGGTGCGTGTGATCACTGGTGCAATGCCGAAGATGCCAAACAACATGCCCCACAGCGGTGAGAGCAGCAGTAGCCAGGCCCAAGCGACCGTTTCTCCTTCCTTACGCGGATAGGCGGCAAAACCTGCAATCAGCCCTCCTAAAACCGATGTGGTGAGCGTCCATAGCCACTGTTCCAAGGGCAAGCCAGGAACGACCTGACATCCGCCGCGATCCAAGCAGATTTCGACGGCGCCCAATGCATCCAGTACGGCGCCATCTTCACCGTGATCTTTGACGTAGTACTGATTGCCAAATCGGGTCTGTAGTTCGACCCAATAGGTTCTCGGCATCATTGCGAAGTACGCATCGCCAACGTTGAAGTTGAGCAGATTGCCTCCTCTGGGGTCTGCTACAAGCAACAGGCTTCGTTCGTCGAGTCCCCAGAATTCTCGGATCGCTAATCCTGGTGTTCGTTCGTACTGGGTGAGAACCCGCAATTTCCATCCTGTTCGTTCTTCCACCTCTCCAAGTGATTCCTCCAACCGTTCTCGTTGGGTTTCGCTGAAAACCCTTGCGAGATCGATCACCGGGGTGGGGTGGTCTGGCAGGAGTTCGGGGTTGTCGTAAGCCAGCGCAGGCGATGCTGCCCCCCAAAGGCCGATGACCATGGCCAAAAGGGCGCCCCACAGGATTCGAATGCGATGTGTTCCCATGGACCTGCTGAATTGACGGGCATTCTCTCCAATGGAATCGATGTCTGCGGCTTGCCCGTCATGGCTAGCAATGCATCTGAAACAGCTCGGCGGTGTGACCTCGTTCCGCCAGTACATGGATTTTGCGCTTAATGATCCCAATCACGGCTTTTATGGCTCTGGTCGCGCCCAAATATCCCGCGATGGCGATTTCGTAACGTCGACCGCCCTCGGGACTGATTTTGCCGGGCTCCTGGCCATCCAAGTGGAGCGATGGCTTGCTGAATTACCCGCAGATCTTCCAACACTTTCACTGATTGAGATCGGCCCTGGAGAAGGCGATCTACTGGCTGATTTGGTGGATGCCCTAACGGACTTATCACCCCAAATTTTGCACCGCCTCGAATTGGTTCTTGTGGAGGCCAATCCAGGAATGAAGCAACGGCAACAAGCACGCTTGCAACACCACACCAACATTCCGTTGCGTTGGTGTTCGCTAGACGAGCTCTTGGCTGCGCCGCTGCGGGGCTTGGTGTTGGCCCATGAATTGTTGGATGCACTTCCCGTTGAACGATTGACCTTCGACGACGGAGTGATGTGGCAACAACTGGTGGAGCTTGATGACGATGGTGCACTGGTGTTTTCAAAGGGCCCCGTGCCGCCCCAGCTTGCAGCCGAGATTGAGCTGGTCTGCAAACGCTGTGGACTGGTTTTGCCACCGCCGGATGCTGAGCCGGGCTGGACGACGGAATGGCATAGCGGTTCATCGAATTGGTTCAAGCAGCTGAGTCAGGCCCTCGATCAAGGTGTGCTTCTGGTGGTGGACTACGCCCTAGAAATGCATCGTTATTACTCCGCTCGTCGTTCGGATGGCACGTTGATGGCGGTTCAGGCCCAACGGGCAGGTCTTTCTCCTCTCCACAAGCCTGGTTCGCAGGATTTGACCGCACACATCTGTATTGAAACCGTCGAAGATGCCGCCGTTCAAGCGGGATGGACCTGTATGGGGCAACTCAGGCAGGGCGAAGCTCTGCTCGCTCTCGGGCTCGCGGAACGTTTGTATAGCTTGCAATCGCTTCCGCCAGGAGACTTGCCTCAAGCCCTGCAACGACGAGAAGCAATGCTGCGGTTGGTGGATCCATCCGGACTCGGGGATTTTCGCTGGTTGTTGTTTGGCAAGGGGGTGAATCCAGCCAGCTTCAAGCTGCCAAGTGCTCCAGACAGTGCGTGATCTCGTCGCGGCTGATGTCGTTTTGAATCTCGACCGAACCGATCCCTGTGGGGATCACAAACCGAAGCTGACCGTCCCGGACTTTTTTGTCGCCTTGAAGTGTTTGCAACACAGCCTCCAGATTGAGTTCGGGCCAAGTTGTTGGTAAGCCTGCTTTGGCAATCAGCTGTTTTTGACGCTCGGCATCGGCCCGTGACCAGTTGCCCCGTTGGACGGCTAGCTCCCCAACAGCAACCATGCCCAGAGCAACCGCTTCGCCATGGAGCCAAGTTCCATAACCACACAGCGCCTCGACCACATGGCCAAAGGTATGGCCGTAGTTCAGGACGGCGCGGAGGCCTCCCTCCCGTTCGTCAGCCGCCACGATGCTGGCCTTGGCCGCCGCCGATCGTTGCAGGATCGATTCGAGTGTTGTTCGCCCTAATCCTTCGGGGCTACTTGGATCTTTGCAAGATTCAAGTTCTAGGAACAGGTCGGCATCCCCGAGAATTCCATACTTGATCACTTCGGCCATCCCAGCTCGGAATTCTCGAATCGGGAGGGTGTCCAAGGTTGTTGGATCGATCAAGACCAGATGCGGCTGATGAAAAGCGCCGATCAGATTTTTGCCGCCAGGGTGATTCACCCCTGTCTTCCCTCCAATGGAGGCATCCACCATCGCCAACAATGTTGTTGGAACTTGAACGACGCCGACACCTCGCAACCACGTTGCTGCGGCAAATCCGGTCATGTCTCCCACGACCCCACCGCCAAGGGCCAACAGCATCGAACTGCGTTCCAACTTGAACGCAAATGCTGCGTCGTGGATTTGCGAAATGGTGCGTAGATGTTTTTGCTCTTCTCCCGCTTCGATCACGAGCAATTCAACGTTGTATCCCTTCCCTTTCAAGCTGTTGAGGCAGGCTTCGCCGTAGGGACCGGCAACGTCTGCATTACTGACCACAAGGATTTTTTTTCCTGGCTTTGCCCCGAGTCGATGGAGTTCATCGCCAACTGTTCCCAAGACCCCGTCCCCTATGACGATGTCGTAGGGGTTGCGCTCGAGGGCGACGTTGATGCGGTGAGCGTGAATCGTCGTCGTCATGGAACTAGGGGAGCCCATCTACTCTCGCAGCAGAGAACCAAGCGTCGTGCGTAACAGTCTGACGGCATGGGCGTTTTTGTTGCCGGCACTCTTTTTAATCAGCCTGTCGGTTTTGATTCCAGCTCTGATGGCCTTGGTGATGAGTTTCACCGCCACTGGATTGGACGTTAGTGAGCCGCTTCGCTTCATTGGCTTCGCCAATTTTCAACGGCTTCTGGCTGATCCGATGGCGCGACAAGTCATGTTCACCACCTTTTTGTATCTGATTGGTGTCGTGCCACCGATTGTCTTGGGGGCACTGGCTTTGGCGGTGTTGGTGAATCAGAAGCTGCCTGCGCAGACGTTGTTGCGCGGCGCGTTCTACACCCCAGTGTTGGTGTCGATCGTTGTGGCAGCAATTGCCTTTCGTTGGCTGTATGCCGAAAACGGTCTGATCAATGGATGGTTTGCTGCTGTTTTTGGAGACACGTTCTCGCCCATTGGTTTTCTAACGGTTCCCCATCTGGCTCTTCCCGCCGTGATGCTCGTCACCCTGTGGAAGGGCTTGGGGTACTACATGGTGATTTTTTTGGCGGGTCTTCAGGGCATTCCAAAAGAGCTCTATGAAGCTGCCGAGCTCGATGGCAGTGAGGGTTGGCGTCAGCACCTCGACATCACGCTTCCCCTGATGCGCCCCTACGTCACCCTCGTCGCTGTGGTGTCGTCGATCGCTGCAACGAAGGTGTTTGAGGAAGTGTTTCTGATGACGCAAGGGGGGCCTGCTGATGCCACGCGAACCATCGTTTATTACGTCTACGACCAGGCTTTTTCTGAATTGGAAATCAGTTACGCCTGCACCTTGGGTTTGGCTCTCTTTTTCATGGTGATGGTGTTAACTCTGCTGCGCTTGGTGCTGGCAGGCGACCGATCCCTCATCTAAGGGTGCATTTCCCCAGTGGAGTGGCAAGCTGCCAAACAAGCAGTGCTGAGCCAGGGATGTCCTCTTCGGACACGATGATCGGTGTAGTGGGTGGCGGTCAGCTGGCGAGAATGCTGGTGCAGGCTGCTTCTGCGCGTTCGATACCGATCGCAGTCCAAACCATCTCCGCGAGTGACCCTGCTGCTGAGGCTGCGGCCCGCGTTGTGGAAGCTGATCCCCGTGATGTGGCAGGAACGCGCGAGCTGGTGGAGGGTTGCGAAGGCATCACATTCGAAAATGAGTGGGTCAATATCGACGCGTTGATTCCCCTCGAACAGCAGGGCGTTCGCTTCCGTCCCTCTCTGGCGTCTCTTACGCCACTGGTCGACAAGTTGTCTCAGCGCAAGTTGTTGGACGACCTAGCCATACCCAGTCCACCCTGGTGTCCCCTAAGCCTGATTTCTCCAGCACAACCATCTCTGCCCCCGGGATGGAATTTCCCGGTGATGGCGAAAGCGGCCCGCGGTGGATACGACGGAAAGGGAACGATTGTTCTGAAAAATATTGATGCTCTGGCTCAGCTGCTCCGATCCGTCGATAGTTCCGATTGGCTTTTAGAAACGTGGGTGCATTACGAGCGTGAGCTGGCCCTTGTGGTGAGCCGAGATTCCCAGGGTCGTCTTCGGAGCTTCCCACTGGTGGAAACGCACCAACATGATCAAGTTTGCAACTGGGTTTTGGCACCAGCAGGAGTGGACCAGGATGTTGAATCTCTCGCCTACAACGTTGCTGCTTCCTTGCTCACCAAATTGAATTACGTGGGTGTGTTGGCCCTTGAATTCTTTTATGGACCTGCCGGTTTACAGGTGAATGAGATTGCGCCTCGTACCCACAACTCCGGCCATTTCTCAATCGAAGCGTGTACCAGCAGCCAGTTTGATCAACAGGTGTGCATCGCAGCGGGGCTTCCCGTACCAACGCCAGAACTGAGGAGTGATGGCGCATTGATGGTGAATCTTTTGGGCCTTAATCCAACCCAAGCTGCCCCGCTCGAGCAGCGGTTGACTGCGCTTCGTGAAATCCCCAATGCTCATCTTCATTGGTATGGAAAATCACCGGAAACCCCAGGCCGCAAACTTGGCCACATCACCGTGTTGTTGAACGCCAGTGATGCAGACCATCGCGATCGGCAAGCGAAGGACGTTTTGACTGTTGTGCGAGGAATATGGCCCGAGTTCCCCTCAGTTCAGGACTAAACTTGTTTCTGAACTGCTGTGTTGGTGAAGGCCTTTTCTAGTGCTCTGATCTGACTCTCTTTCGACTTGGGGAGGCTGTCGTGACGGTGACGTAAACCGGCCTTGTAGCCGGAAACGAAGCCCCACTTTGACTCCCCTTCTGGTTAACTCCAGGTCGACCACAATCGGTCACACGGCATGGTGGTTCACCCTCATAACTTGAACGCTTGATGCTTCGGCGTTTGCTCTTAGGGCCGATGGCGCTCCAGCGCACTTTGCAGTTGCGACGGTTCAAGATTGGTCACGATGAACACTTCTTGGACGCTGCTTCCTTTGCGAGCTACAAGCTTGTAGCCGCCGCGGATTGTTGTGGACACTCGCAACTGAAGGGACTGACTTCGGCCCCTGACGCGATTGATGACGGCTGGGGTGATGGTTTGGATGCCTTTTTCACCAGCAAGAGATTTCAGCCAAGGGATCAGGCCCTCGACATAGGTGCTGTGGGTGATGACGACCCGTCCCAAACCTGAATCAAAACCCAACGACTGGTGAAAGTTAGCGGGAATGGCTATGCCAAAGAGAGGTGTTTTCGGTCGTGATGCTGAAATCCGTCGATGCTGTGCACATTGCTGTTCATGGACCTCTGACCAAGGCCTGTGGCCCTAGGACACGAATGCTGACGGCGGAAGTTCATGGCCCTGAGGTTCGGGGCCTTGCGCTCTGTCCAGGGCGTGTCGTTCGGTATGTGTTCGATGCACGCAACGAACACTTCAAAACCGTGGATCTTCTCAGGCTCGCAACGTCGAGCCGTAAGCCTGCGGCGTGACTTAACAGCGATCTAAGGGGGCCATGGTGAGTCCCTCCGTTTGCAGTTGCAAGTGATAGAGCTCAGCCTGCTCAAGCGGGCCACGCCACACCTCGGCTGATCCTTGACCATCAATGCGATGGGCCAGCCCCCAGGCCTTCTCTTCATCCATGCCGGGGATGATCTTTCGAAGACAATCCACCACGTGCTGGAACGTGTTGACGTCGTCGTCGAGAACGATGACTTTGGCTTCTGGATAGCGCTGGGTGGTTTTCTGCCGCTCCAGAAGCGTCGAAGAAGAAGGGCTGGAGCTGGTCATGACAGTAATTTTCAATGGTGCTGGAGCAAACGCAAACCTAGGTAGGATTTTTGAAACAGAGCTGTATTCAGTGTTATTCACCGTTGCCTGGGCATCTCTTGCCGCCATGTTCAGTTTCTCAATTGCGATGGTGGTGTGGGGTCGTAACGGTGACGGCACACTGAAATTCTGATCGCACTGTGCTTTCAGATTCACCGTTGTTAAGCCAATCCTTAGCAATAGCAGCAGCGTTTTTACTGGTTTTTGTCAGTGTTTCGGTGATTTATCTCTCCGCCGTTGAGTGGCGGGATCGTCGTCGCAGGCAAGTCCCTACTCGCTCTAGCCGTTGACGTTGGTGGTCCCCCGTAGTTTTCGGGATCATCCGATTACAGCGACTCTTCTTGTCCTGTCGATCGCTGCGTCTGCAGCGGGACTCTTTGCCTCGGGGCGTTGGCTATCGCCCAGGTTTTCCGATCAAGGAAGCCTGCTTTTTTTTCTACGGGAATCGCGCTTAATCCAGAGTTTCAATGTGGATTCCGCGCAGTCGCCCCCAGACGTTTGGCGGCGACGACTTGGTGCGAACGCTGCAACGCAACGCTGGCAGTCATCTGACGGACATCGCTGGTGGATGGTGTGGCTCCAAGATGGAGCACCGTTGTTGGTGCTCCATCGGACAAAGGCCAGTGAGCCTTCAAGGGTTTCATCGTTGTTCCCAGATGTCGAACTTCTCTTCGCAGATGAGCTTCATCGAAAAAGCTTTTTCTCCAAACATCCTTCCAGATTTCTAACGCCCTCCAGCCTTGAAAACGACTGCATTGATCGCCTGATCAGATCCCCTGCAGTTGCTTGGAATCCTTCGGGTTTATCCGGCATCGCAGGTCCTCTTGCCTTTGCGTTGAATAGCGGTTCCCATGGCTGCCTAAAGCTCACGTTGGATCAAGGTCGACTGTTGCTCCTCGATGGATCGGTCTCGTCAAGACCGCTGTCTTCAGCTCCACCGTCCTTAAGGCGTCCCCCTGGCATTGAATCCGCGTTTCAGACGTTCGTTGGTGACACGCCGATGAACAATCGTCTTGCTCTCCATTGGCAAGGAGCTTCAACGAGGCCACTGTTTGCTTCACTTCTTCAACGCCGATTGATTTCGGATGAGATTGAAAAAACCTATGGCCTCACTCCAAATTTTCAGGCCCAATGGTTAGGAGCTCCCATGGATTTACAGGCCCAGCTCAGAAAGGATGGTCCGTTTAAGGCGTCGCTTCAGCTCAGCTTGGCGTTCAAAGCACAACACGCTGAGTCTCTGAAGACGGGGTTGGCTTCCATCGCTTTAAATCTTGAACAGCGTGGTTTGCGGCCTCAGGTGAGTTCGTCAACTGCTGAAACGGACAATGGTCAATCAACAGCTGTGATCTGGAAAGGTGCAAACCAAAACGTTTTGGGACGTTGGTACGTGGACTCGCCCAGGCCAGATCAGATCTCGCTTCGACTGTCCCTGGGTGGGCCGCTAGACACTGGTCATCCACCTTTAAAGCTGAAGCCCAAGTCGGGATTAAGCATTCGCTTTGATGCCAAGCAGCTGCGTGAAATGGGTTGGTTGAAGGCAACATGGCCTTCCTTGGTGCAACAAGCAGGCCAAGGCGAGCTTCTGGTCAAGCCGATGCTGGGCAGCAGATCTGGCCAAACAGACACCTGGTATTGGATCAAAGGTCAGCTTTCGCTGCGTTGAGCCTGTTCAGCCTGACGACGCTCTTTCTTCCGACGTTCTGCTGCGATCGTTTCCTGGACGAGCTCGACAGCTGCGGACATGCGCTCACTGTTGGACGCAAACAGGCTGAGATCCTTTTCGACTCTCTCTGTTGGGAAGTTGAGGGCCGTTGAAAGCTCTTTGCAGCGTTTGCGTAATTCAGCCTCATCCGGTTGATCAGCATCCCCCTTGGCTTCCTCAAAGAGTCGGAGGACGCCAATGGCCATCAGCCTTGAATAGTGGCTTCCTTCGCCAAGCTTTTGCCCAGCTAGGTGAGACTCCATTGCGTCGACGGATTCAGTTTTGGCGGCGTCAATGCAGCGTTTGGATTCTTTCCGAAAGGTGTTGGCGTCGTACCCGTTGCTGCTGCAGAGGGCGTCAAGAAGACCGGTGATGTGCCCTTCCGGGCGATATCCCGCGGAGAACGTATCGAAAACCGTGCACAAGCCCACAGCGAACAGAGGGGTGGTCTTAAAACTGCTCTGATGGCTTAGAAGGTGCAGCTCCACAAGCAATTCATCGGCCAGTCGCCTGTAGAGCGGTGCAATGACATGGGGGAAGGCCTGGTGAAACGCCCGCTTGCTGTCTGCGATGGTCTGACGTTCGCCCAACGGTCGCTTCCCGAATGAATGGCGAAACCCTAGCGTCGAAGCCGTCGCCGTTAGGATTATTGGGTTCGCTAATGGCTAAATGATCCCCATCGTGATCGAGGAGTCCGGCCGGGGGGAAAGGGCCTTTGACATTTACTCGCGACTCCTTCGCGAGCGAATTATTTTTTTGGGTGAAGCCGTTACGAGTGATTCGGCCAATCGCATCGTTGCTCAGATGCTGTTCCTCGAGGCAGAGGATCCCGAGAAAGACATTTATCTGTACATCAATTCCCCCGGTGGATCCGTTTACGACGGATTGGGAATTTTTGACACCATGCAACACATCAAACCTGATGTGCAAACGGTTTGTGTTGGTCTTGCCGCAAGTATGGGGGCCTTCCTGCTTTGCGCAGGCACAAAAGGGAAGCGCAGCAGCCTTCAGCACTCCAGGATCATGATTCACCAGCCGCTGGGTGGAGCGAGCGGACAAGCCAGTGACATTCGGATTCAGGCTGATGAAATTCTCTACCTAAAGGATCGCCTGAATACAGAATTGTCTGACCGCACCGGTCAGCCCCTCGACCGCATTCAGGAAGATACTGACCGTGATTTCTTCATGTCCCCCGGTGAGGCCGTGAGTTACGGATTGATCGATTCTGTGATCGACAAACGTCCTGTACAAGCTGTGGCTTGAAAAGTGGCTTGAGAAACACCCCACGTCCCTCCAAAATTTGTCCTGTTTGTCAGCGACCCTTCGAATGGCGAAAAGCTTGGAAAAAATGTTGGGATGATGTGGTGTATTGCTCAGAGCGATGTAGACGTCGAAAAAATACAATCAAATCAATGAGCAGTTAGTGGAATTTTGATGTAGCAAACACAACAATGGTTAGCCCGATCACATTGTTGATCGAGCTTTTTTGTGGTTTCATTTTAGTCGATAGTGTCGACTCTAGATATTTTTAATTGTCTTGATTGGCTCAATTTGTATTGTTTATCAGGTTTTGGGATGATGCCAGGAATGCGGCTGCCCGACCCATTGCTTTGGAGACAACATGATACTCCGATAAAAAATTCCCCCCAACTATCTTGCAACAGCTGGGGGGAATTAATGGATGGAAAACAATTTCTGGGAATCAGTTCAGAATTGGCACTGTACGGTCCTTTTCAGGGACTGAAGTGAATTCAGCAACGATTGATTTGAATTCGTCGCCATCCATTGTCTCTTTCTCAATCAATAATTCAACCAATTGATCCATTGCTTCTCGGTTGGCTGCAACGAGGGCAACAGTTTCTTCGTAACAGCGCTTAACCATGCTGCGAACCTGTGTGTCCACCTGTTGAGAAATCGACTCGGATATTTCACTGCGAGACATCAAATCTCTACCTAGGAAGACTTCCTGACCACCGCCCTCAAGGGCAACAGGTCCAAGATCACTCATGCCAAGCCGCGTCACCATATTTCGGGCCATCGAGGCGACTTGTTGGATGTCGCTACCGGCACCGGTGGTGATTTCCTGGGAACCAAACACCACGTCTTCGGCAGCACGACCACCCAGGGCACCCATGATGCGTGCCTTGAGCTGGGCGCGGGTCACTAGGGTTTGCTCTTCGTCCGGAGAGAACCAGGTCAGGCCTTGGGCTTGGCCGCGGGGCACAAGGGTGACTTTTTGGACAGGGTCATGGGCTTTGACCAGCGTTCCGATAAGTGCATGCCCCACTTCGTGATAAGCGATCAGCCGCTTGCTGCGTCCATCGGTCAGAGGACGACCTTCCATACCGGCGATGATTCGATCGACAGCATCATCAATTTCACCCAAGCCGATCGCCTCTTTGCGGCGACGTGCGGTGAGGATTGCCGCTTCGTTCATCAAGTTGGCTAAATCAGCGCCAGTGAAACCGGGAGTACGTCGAGCGATACTTTCAAGTGAAAGTTCACCATCGAGTTTCTTATTTTTAGAGTGGACAGCAAGAATGGCAAGGCGACCTTTGATATCTGGTGCATCAACAGTGACTTGACGATCAAATCGACCTGGACGCAATAACGCCGAATCAAGAACATCAGGACGGTTTGTTGCCGCGATAATGATGATTCCATTATTTCCTTCGAAACCATCCATCTCTGTGAGGAGTTGGTTGAGAGTTTGTTCTCTCTCGTCGTTGCCACCACCAACGCCAGCGCCGCGTTGACGACCAACGGCATCAATCTCATCAATAAAGATCAAGCAAGGGCTGTTTTCTTTTGCCTTTTTGAACAAGTCGCGAACACGGCTGGCACCAACACCAACAAACATCTCAACGAATTCAGAGCCTGAAAGGGCAAAGAACGGAACACCGGCTTCACCGGCGATGGCTTTGGCGAGCAAAGTCTTGCCAGTGCCAGGAGGTCCGACGAGTAAGAGACCCCGAGGAATTTGAGCACCAACAGATGTGAACCGTTCCGGCTGCTTGAGGAAGGTGACGACCTCTTCCAGCTCTTGCTTGGCTTCTGTGACACCCGCCACATCGTCAAACATCACGCCGGTCTCGGCTTCCATCATGAACTTGGCCTTGCTCTTGCCAAATTGCATGGCCTGACCAGGGCCGCCAGGCATGTTGCTATTGCGGCGAGCCAAAAAGATCAGGGAGCCGATCAGCAGCAATGGGAACAACAAATTGCCCAAGAGACCAAGTGCTGGCGGAGTGCTCTTGGGGGGGTGCACATCAAAGCTGATGCCTTCTTCCTTCAAGGTGTTGATCAACTCAGGAGCTAAACCTGGGAGATCAACGCGTAAACGCTGGACGCGATTATCTAAATCTGGATCGACAGCTTCAACAACGGCATTACGACCACCGTCGTAGATATCAACAGCCGTGATGCGACCAGCTTCCACGTAATCCAAGAAACGGCCGTAGCTCATCCTCGCGACGGCGGCGTTACGCGGAGCAACCGTGGGGCTATTGCCACCACCGTTGTTTTGGCTCATGCCATTCATCCCGCCGTTGCTCAGGACCTGCCAGCCGATCAGCAGCACAACGCCAATCGGCAAAAGCCATAGGGCAAGGAGGCGCCAGCGCTGATTCATGAGCCTGATTAAGAATGACTGAGTGTAAAGGGAATTAGTGGATTCCCGAGGGTGTCCCTAAAGGCTTCTCAGCGCAACGATTGGATCGAGGCGAGCTGCCCGTCGTGCAGGAACAACACCAAAAAACAAACCAATCGATCCCGATAGGCCAACTGTGATCAGAACCATGCCTGTGCCAATGCTCGCGGGGAGAGGGGTTACAGCTGCAACTAAACCCACGGCACCAAGACCGACGGCTGTTCCAATCACTCCACCAAGACTGGAAAGAACCAACGACTCCACCAAAAATTGTTGGAGAACATCGCTGCTCCGAGCCCCAAGCGCTTTGCGTAAGCCGATTTCCTCGGTGCGTTCACTCACCGACACCAACATGATGTTCATGATTCCGATGCCTCCCACGAGCAGGGAAATCCCACCGATGGAGGCGAGCATCAACGTCAGCCCACCCGTAATCGTTCCGACGATCGTTAGGGCATCTTTTTGAGATCGAACAGCAAAGTCGTCGTCTCGAAGGATCCGATGGCGTTGACGCAAGAGATTCGTGATTTGAAATTTGGCTGCCCCGGTGCTTTTGTCGTCCTTGGCTTCAACGCTGATAAAACTCAAACTGATCCCGTAGGTGGGATCCCGGCCGGTGAGGCGATTCACCATCGTGCTCAACGGGATATAAGCGTTTTCGTCTTGGTTGCTCCCGAATACGGCACCCTTGGGTGCCATCACTCCGATCACTTCAAACGCCTGGCTGCCAATTCGAACCTGTTGGCCGATGGCATCGCCGGTTGGAAAGAGTTTTGTCCGTAGGTCTGGACCAAGGGCCACTACAGCTCTCGCGGCTTGCTCGTCTTGGCTGTTGACAAAGCGTCCGCTCGCGATTTCGAAGCTACGAACGGGCACAAAATCTGCGGTGACTCCTGAGATCGAACTGGTGGCACTTCGGGCGCCCGCTTGAACCACTTGGCTGCTTGTGATCTGAGGAGCAACGCGTTTGACGCTTGGTACCTGTTCTGCAATCGCTGTGGCGTCTTCCAGAACCAAGGTCTTAGGAAAAGCGACACCTCGCCGTCGGGTGTCGTTATTTCCAGGAACAACAAATAAAACGTTGGCCCCGAGGTTGCTGAGCTGCTCTTCGGCGAGCCCTTGAGCCCCTCGACCCACTCCCACCAGCGTGATGACAGACGCGTTGCCAATCACGATGCCCACCATCGTCAGCAAGCTGCGTAAGCGATTCGTTCGCAGCGTCGTCAACGCCATCCGAACGGTTTCCCTTGACTTCATCCGGCGGACCATCGCTTATTGGGCCCTAGAAGAAACTGCAGTCGTCGGCCGAGGTCACGATGCCGACTTTCACCAAGTCGGTGGAACCCGAGACCCCTGAATGGGTTCCTGCCGTTTGAACCACCAAATCTCCTTCCTTCAAAAGGTTGAGGTCTTTGGCTTTTCGCATGGCGGTAATGAAAGTTGCTGTTGTATCAGGCTCTTCTGGCACCACAAGGGGTGTTACACCCCAAACGAGTTGAAGCCGGCAGGCTACGGATTTATCGGGGGTGACCGCGAGAATCGGCGCTGCCGGCCTGAATTTGCTCACGTTGTGGGCCGTCGCTCCAGTTTTGGTGAGGGGGATGATGGCGGCCGCGTTCAGCTGACTGGCAATGGTGCTAACAGCACCGCTTAAGGCATTGGGGATCGTGGACGGGAGGTGACTGTCAATCGACCGCTCTGGGTAATCCTTTTCGATTCGCCGGGCGATGGTGGCCATGGTCTGCACCGCTTCAACAGGGAAATCGCCAACCGCCGTTTCGTTGGAGAGCATCACCGCATCGGTGCCATCGAGGATCGCGTTGGCAACGTCACTCACCTCAGCCCGCGTTGGACGAGGACTCGATGCCATGGAATCGAGCATCTGCGTTGCGGTGATGATCGGAATCCCAAGACTGTTGGCCTTGCGAATCAGCTCTTTCTGCAACAGGGGAACTTCTTCTGCGGGCATCTCAACGCCGAGATCGCCTCGGGCCACCATCACCCCATCACAAAGGGGAAGAATCGCATCGATCTGATCGATGGCTTCAAATTTTTCGATCTTGGCCACGACAGGGGTTTCGTGGCCGTGTTGGCGAATGAGTCCACGAATTTCTTCCATGTCGGATGGGTTGCGCACGAAGCTCAGGGCAACCCAATCCACCCCTTGGCTCAACCCGAAAGCGAGATCTTCTTTGTCCTTATCCGTTAACGCACGAACAGACAATTGAACATCGGGGAAATTGACCCCCTTGTTGTTGGAGAGAACCCCTCCCACCGTGACGCTGCAATGAAGTGTTTGCTGCGATTGCTCGACGCTTTCGACCTTCATCTCCACTCGCCCGTCATCCAAAAGAATGCGGCTTCCAGCGGTGACTTCATCCGCCAATTTTGGGTACGTGACGGTAGCGATGCTCTGATCGCAACTCACTGGCCTGGAGGTGAGGGTAAAAGGATCACCGTTGGCCAAGGTGATCGGTCCATCGGCAAAACGACCCAGTCGAATCTTTGGACCTTGGAGATCTTGGAGGATTCCGATGGTTTGCCCAAGCTCCTCGGACACTTGGCGAATGGTTTTGATTCGTTCGGCGTGATCGGCGTGATCGCCGTGGGAAAAGTTCAGACGAAACGTTGTGGCCCCAGCCCGGACAAGCTCTTTGATCTGGTCCGGGCTTTCTGTGGCAGGACCGATCGTGGCCACGATTTTGGTTCGGCGGTTCAAATCGAACTGGCCCATATCGAGGCTGGAAATCCTTGCGGAAACTACCATCCGGGGCGATTCGACCACACCTTGATGGATCTGAACGCGTATCAATCAGCGGCTCGTCAAACCGCCAGCTATCCCGATGTGGGCCGGAATCCCATCTATCCAACCCTTGGTCTGACTGGGGAGGCTGGAGAAGTGGCCGACAAAGTTAAGAAGGTCTTGCGGGATCAAGACGGGGTATTTGACGAATCAGCCCGTGAGGCGATCAAGCTTGAACTGGGTGACGTGCTTTGGTACATCGCGCAACTCTCCATGGAACTGGGCTATGACCTTGAGGATGTTGCTGCAGCGAATCTCGCAAAATTGTCCAGTCGTGCGGCCCGTGGCCGCATCTCTGGCAGCGGTGACCAACGCTGATTTGAACTTGATGCTGCGCCGATCGATTCGCTACTTCGTTGTTCTGGCCTGTGTGTTCACGTTGGCAATGCCGGCGATGGCGGCTGAACTTCAGCTAACAGGAGTTCACCTCGACACATGCAATGAACAGGAGGGCGGCCAACCCGACTTCAAGCGTCCAATGGGTGCGAGTTGTTATGTGCTTCGTGGGGATGTTGAAAACCCTGGTCGCAAAGCGATCATCGACACCGATGTATTCGCCCGAATCCTGGATGCCAGTGGTGAACCGGTTCTCCAAAATCGAACTCGGGTTGGTTCCATTGGAGATGTAGAGCCTGGATCCCAACCCTTTGCCTTGAGGCTCACCGTTCCTGCAGGAACTCCCGGCCCGTTTGTTGTGAAAAACGCCAAGGCTCGTGGTTTTTCAGCTCCTGTGAGAACCCGAGTCGCCGATGACGAAGATGATCTCCTCCCCCTTGAACGCCAGGTGGCGGTTAATTGATCCGAACCACCACTACCAGCTGCTGCCCGACATAAAAAATGCGCTGATCGATTGGTTCACCAAGCTTTGAAGCAGATTTAGGGCGAGAAATGCCAATAAGGCTGAGAGATCAATCCCACCCAAGGGGGGAATCAGTCCTCGGAATGCATTGAGGTATGGATCGGTAATAGCGCTAACGCTGCTTAAAACAGGGTTGCTCCAGTCCAAATTTGGGAACCAGCTGAGAAGAACCCTGACGATCAGTACGAGGGAATAAATCTGCAAGGTCTGCGCTAGCACCTGCAGCAACGAGACGGGGAGCATTTCCATGACGTGACCTGATCTACGACAACTTTATGCAGCCTCCGCCAGATCGGTTGCACCTAAGTCAGGAAGTACGGAGAAGGTGCGGTGGAATTTCTCCGTCAGAGTGATCCAATACGACCGGCCATCACTTTGTCGACGCCGCTCGATGAACTCTTGTGCAAGCAGTTCCTTGATGTGGTCGTAGGCCCCTGACCCCCGCAGGTCGACCAGATCTGATTGAAGAATTCGCTTTTTTAAAGCAATCGTGGCGAGAGTCCGAAGCGTTGCCGTCGAGAGATTGACAGGCAAAAGGTCCTTCACCAAATCGCCAAGTCCCGCACGCAATTGAAGACCAAACCGACCGTTCTGATGAACGATTTCAAGGGCCGACTCGCGTTGGGCGTACGAGGTTGTCAGAGCAATGAGCGCCTCTTCAACCTCTTTTCGCTCCACCTGGGAAAGCTCAGCGAGTTCGCCCACGCTTACTGGGCGACCCTTGAGATAAAGAATCGCCTCCAAACGAGTGGTCAGGGACGGGGATGTCATCTCAAGCTCTACCCCTTAATTCACTCAACGTACCGCTAAGTTCCTCACAGGAACAGGCTGTAAGCAGGGTTCTTACTTTCTTCCCAAAAGGCATAACCCAACGCACTAAGAAAGCTGGTCCAACCGTCCATTTCAGTCTTAGGAATCAATACGCCCACCACGATTCGGCCGGTGTCGGCGCCGTGGTTTCGATAGTGAAAAATGCTGATGCTCCAACTGGGATGCAGCGACGTCACAAAATTCATCAGCGCACCGGGTCGTTCTGGAAACTCGAAGCGATAAAGCAATTCGCTGCAGTCCCCCGCGCAGGCCTCCCGAGCTGATTTCGGTAGGCGTCCACCCACCATGTGTCGCAAATGAACTTTCGCAAACTCGTTGTCGCTCAAATCAAGGCAGGGGAACCCGTTGTTGGACAGATGCTCGACGAGAGCGAAGCGGTCTTGCTGATTGTTGACCTGAACTCCAATGAAGATTTGGGCTCGCACTCCCTCCGTCATTCGATAACTGAATTCGGTGAGGCTGCGGTCGCTTAAACATCGACACAACGCACGAAGACTTCCTGTCGCCTCAGGGATTTCCACGGCAAACATCGCTTCTCGCTCCTCTCCGAGCTCAGCCCGCTCTGCGATGAAGCGCAATCGTTCGAAATTCATGTTGGCCCCGCAGGCCACCCCAACAAGACGCTTCCCTTCGAGGTTTCGATCAGCCACATCCTGTTTCAAACCAGCGATCGCAAGCGCTCCAGCTGGTTCAAGGATTGATCGTGTGTCCTCAAAGACATCTTTAATGGCGGCACAAATGGCATCGGTGTCCACGGTCACCATGCGATCCACATAACGACGAGCCAGATCAAAGGTGTGCTCACCAACCTTTCGAACGGCGACGCCATCGGCGAACAAACCCACTTTCTCCAACTCAACGCGATGTCCGCACCGCAGGGATTGGGTCATCGCATCGGCATCAATGGGTTCGACTCCGATCACTTCTGTTTCTGGCCAAAGCTGCTTCACGTAGGCCGAAATTCCCGCGATCAACCCCCCTCCACCAACGGCGACGTAAATCGCATCCGGTGGTTCTTTGCTTTGTCGCATGATTTCCATGCCAATCGTGCCTTGACCAGCGATGACCTCCGGGTCGTCGAAGGGGTGGATGTAGGTCAATCCTTCAGCATCACAACGCTTTTGCGCTTCCGCCGAGCATTCGTCGTAGGTCTCGCCGTGCAACACCACCTCGCCGCCCAAGGCACGGACGGCGCGGATTTTGACCTCGGGAGTTGTTTTGGGCATCACAATCACCGACCTGCAACCCAAACGGCGCGCACTGAGAGCCACTCCTTGGGCGTGGTTGCCTGCACTGGAAGCGATCACGCCGCGTTGAAGATCCTCAACAGGAAGTTGCACCATGCGGTTGTAGGCGCCTCGAAGCTTGAACGAAAACACCGGCTGTAGGTCTTCTCGTTTCAACCAAACCTGGTTGTTCAGCCGTTGGCTGAGGTTGGGAGCTGGATCAAGAGGGGTTTCCCTGGCCACGTCATAAACACGTGCTCGGAGGATCTTTTGCAGGTAATCGGTCATCTCTCCATTCTTTCAACCTCTGGGTGCCCCTTTTAAAGGGAGGGAACCCGTAGATTGATCAATCAGGAGCGGGTTGTGCATGCATCTCGGAGATCTCAAGCATCCGAACGAGTTGCACGGCCTCAGTCTTGCTGAGCTCGAAGATGTTGCTCGTCAGATCAGGGAACGCCACCTCGACGTGGTTTCAACGAGTGGTGGACACCTTGGACCGGGGCTTGGTGTCGTTGAACTCACCATTGCTCTGTATCAAACCCTCGATCTCGATCGGGACAAAGTGTGTTGGGACGTGGGGCACCAGGCCTATCCCCACAAGTTGCTCACGGGTCGCTTCAATTCCTTTGACTCTCTCCGGCAGCAACGCGGTGTAGCTGGTTATTTGAAGCGTTCTGAGAGCCGATTTGATCACTTCGGTGCCGGTCATGCCAGTACGTCGATTTCTGCAGCCCTGGGAATGGCGTTGGGCCGTGATAACCGAGGTGAAAATTTCAAATGTGTTGCGGTTATTGGCGATGGTGCCCTAACGGGGGGCATGGCCCTGGAAGCGATTAACCACGCTGGCCACCTTCCAAATACGCCCCTCTTGGTGGTGTTGAACGACAACGACATGTCGATCTCGCCGCCGGTGGGTGCTCTGTCGAGCGTCCTCAACCGGGCAAGACTCAGTCCACCGATGCAATTCCTTTCAGGAAGTGTCGAGGAGAGTGTGCGTCACCTGCCTTTCATGGGTGGAGAGCTTCCTGCCGAGCTCAACCGCTTAAAGGGCAGCATGCGCCGCCTAGCGGTGCCCAAAGTTGGTGCTGTTTTTGAGGAGCTCGGCTTTACCTACATGGGGCCGATCGATGGTCACGACATCGGCGAGATGACTCGCACCTTCCAAGCGGCCCATCGAGATGGTGGACCTGTTTTGGTTCATGTCGTTACGAAGAAAGGCAAGGGTTATCCCTATGCCGAGGCTGATCAAGTCGGCTACCACGCCCAGTCGGCCTTCGACTTGAGCACCGGCAAGGCCATTCCATCATCCAAGCCCAAGCCTCCCAGCTACAGCAAGGTGTTTGGCCAAACCTTGATCAAGCTCTGTGAGCAAAACAGTCGCGTTGTTGGGATCACTGCAGCGATGGCAACGGGCACCGGCCTCGACCTTCTTCAAAAGGCTGTTCCCAACCAATACGTTGATGTTGGGATCGCTGAGCAGCATGCGGTCACGCTGGCTGCTGGGATGGCCTGTGAAGGTTTACGTCCTGTTGTGGCGATTTACAGCACCTTCCTCCAGCGGGCTTACGACCAGCTGATTCATGACGTTGGCATACAGAAGCTGCCGGTGATGTTCGTTCTCGATCGGGCTGGCATCGTGGGCGCTGATGGTCCAACGCATCAGGGTCAGTACGACATCAGCTATCTGCGGGCTGTTCCCAATTTCACCGTGATGGCTCCGAAGGATGAGGCGGAGTTGCAGCAGATGATGGTCACCTGTCTCCAGCATGACGGTCCCACCGCGCTTCGAATTCCCCGTGGGTCTGGAGAAGGGGTCCTACTCATGGAAGAAGGTTGGGAAGCTCTTCCAATTGGCCGAGGCGAATTGCTGCGGGAGGGCAATGATTTGGTGATCGTTGCCTACGGTTCGATGGTGGCTCCCGCCATGGAGACGGCTGGTTTGTTGGAGGCAGCCGGCTTGTCCGCCTCCGTGATCAATGCGCGTTTCTTAAGACCCCTCGACCAGGCCCTGATTCATCCTTTGGCCCGTCGGGTTCCCCGTGTCGTCACCATGGAAGAAGGAACCTTGTCGGGTGGTTTTGGTGCCGCAGTGTTGGAGTCGTTGAACGATCACGACATCAATGTTCCTGTTTTAAGGATCGGTATTCCTGATCAACTGGTGGACCACGCAACGCCACAGCAAAGCAAAGAAGCGTTGGGCCTGACTCCCAAGCAAATGAGTTTGAAAATTCAGCAGCGCTTTGGTTTGGGCTCGGACGATGCAGCGAAATCCGCTCCGTTTCAAGCTGTTCAAGCTTGAGCCCTCCCCCATTGTGGGATGACCTTTCTCATCGCAGGCGCTGGCCCAGCGGGAGCTCGCCTGGCCACTGCTTTATCTGAAGCAGGGAAGGAGGTGGTCCTCGTCGACCGTCTGACTAACCCGCATCGGAATTCTTTTTCGAGTGCTGCCTTGTCTTGTGCTGAGGCTTCACGGCTTAATCTTCCTCCGTCAGCCTGGTCTGCGACCTGGAGCGGTTGGCAATTACTCGATCCCAGCGGACATGTGCATCAGTGGTGGGATGCCGATCCCCTTGGGGTTGTGTTGGATTTTGGTCGGCTGCGTTCAGCCATGTGGTCCCGTGCGCGCGCTGCCGGGGCGGAGGTCTTAACAGGCTGCACTGTTCGGATTGAGGTGCTCCACAGCGATGGTGCCCGTGTTCTTCTTCAACACGGTGACGGCCGTCGTCAGCACCGATCTGTGAAATGGGTCATTGACGCCACAGGTTCATCGCGTTGTCTGTTGCGAGAAGCGTCGGTGCCTCCGCCATCGATGCTTGATCCTTTGCTGGAGGGCGTTGGTGTGGAGTGGCTCGTACAGGCAGATGATCGAGTTGCGCCCCGTTGGCTCGACCGCATCAGTTTTTTCCTCGGCACGCGCTGGATTCCCCACGGCTATGGATGGGTTTTTCCGATGGAAAACAATCGCCTCAAGGTGGGGGTTTGTTGTTTGGCACCAGAACAGATCAGGGGCTCTAACAGCGATCTTTTGGCTCGACTTCAGGCATTGCTGCGCAATTGCAAACTTGAAGGGTGTTCTGTGTTGGATCGCCATGGCGGCGTGGTTTCCAGCTCAATAGCCAGGCGCGAATCGCTTGGTTCTGGCGCCCTATTGGCCGTAGGGGATGCTGCAAGTACAGCCAATCTCCTGGGAGGTGAGGGGATTCGTCATGCGATCGACAGTGCGGATCTTCTCGCTGAAACGCTTCTAAATGCCGAGGGTCTGAACCAAGTGGGTCGGAATCAAGTGGGTGCCGATCACGCCGATGTCGTTCGTCATACCTATGAGAAGGCGCTTCATCGGTGGTTTGGCTGGCGCTGGCGTGCTGCTGGAAAATTGGCCCAACGCACCTGGTGGGGATTGGACTCTTCTTCTGCAGATCGACGAGTCGAACGGATCATTAGAGGATTGTCCCGAACCTCTTCAGCTCGAGACCTATCCAATCTTTTATTCCACTACCGCTTTGAACGGTATGGACTTCGACTTTTGCGCTATTTGATCTGAATCGGGAGACCAATGATGTCTCCCCGATTCATTGAGGAAAAAACCTCAGAGCACGCCTCTAGCGGCCAAACCCTGGATTGCACCAATGCCAATGATGTGGCCAAGGCTTGTTGTGCCAAGGAGGGCTGCGTGGCTCATGCCGCCAAAGAACGAGGCATTTGGAAGTTGAGCACCAACGTTGGGGTACTTAATTGTGGCTTTACCAATGCCAATGGCGATGACGTTGCACACAATCATCACCAGAGCAACTTTCGGAGACCAGGTGAGAGTGGCAGGGGTGATTGCGAAGAGGTGGGTCAGCAACATTCGGGCCAATGTTCGATGCCCCATCATCTGAGCAGAACGACTCCAGAATCACGAGTCTTAAGAGTTGTTCACCCTTTTTTGTCGGTCTTGGACAAGTCCAACCACTAAAACCGTGTTGGCCAGAGTGAGAAAAGCCTCAGCTCCGCCGTGAAGCGCATCAATGTCCACAAGCTCTGCATCACAACAACGCAGCGCCACAATGGCCGCCACGATCGTGACACCGACGAACAGCAGGGTGAGTTGAAAGCCTCGTTGTGCCAAGACGGGTAACGCTTCGCTTTTGCGGAGCCAGTACAAAAAGCCGAGATAGGGGATCAGGGATAACGCGAACAGAGGAGCTGGATCGAACTCCATGGTTTAAGCCGTTTTTGGGGGTAAAAGTTTCCAGGCTGCAAAGGCCAGCGTGCAATTGCCGATCAATGTGAACCACGCTTGCAACGTCACCAAACCTCTTAGAGATTCAGCGTTATCGAACAAATGCCACGTACAAGCAGCCATGGCACTGACCAGGGCTGGAAGCATGGCAAGAGCCATTCCGTTCAGCCCACGACGCTGCATCAACACAATCGCTAGCGACCATTCGATGACTGATGCGACGTGGATCCACCAGGTTCCGAGAGACAAAGAGTGCATGGGTGCACTTTAGAAATCCGAAGCGACGGATAATGAGGGCAACGTTCGGGAAGACGCCGATGCCCCGATCTGGACCGGCCTCCTTATTGCTTTGTGGGTATTACGGCGAACACAACTTGGGGGATGACGCCCTACTTCAGGTTCTTTTGCAGGGTCTGCCAGGTTCTGCCCCATTGATGATCACCGCCCATGATCAAGCAGAGGTGCAGGGAATGGCGCCTGAGGCCCGCATCATCAATCGTCGATCGCTCCGCTCCAGCTTGATCGCTGTGTTGCATGCGGATGTTCTGATCCTTGGCGGCGGCAGTCTTCTACAAGACAGCACCAGCTTTCGAAGCCTGATTTATTACTTGCTGCTCATCACGCTCGCGCGGTTGCGTCGTCGTCGCGTTGTGCTTTGGGGGCAAGGCCTAGGCCCATTACGCCGATCCATGAGTCGCTGGCTTGTGCGTTGTGCGCTCCCGTTTTGTACGGCCGCGAGTTGGAGGGATCAAGCCTCGCTTCGGCTGGCTCAATCCTGGGCGCCGAACCTACCGATGTGCATGGCTGCCGACCCGGTGTGGCAGATGCCAAGTCAACCCTGGGTTGGAGGAGGGAACATCGTGCTCAGTTGGCGACCGACTGATCTGTTGGATGCTCCCCGTTGGCAACGTCTTCTCCAAGCGCTGGATTCAGTGGCAGCAAGCCTTGATGTGTCTGTGTGTTGGATGGCTTTTCATCAGCATCAAGATGGCCCTTTGCTCGACGATCTTGTTGAGCAAAAGCTTGTGCCCGCAAAACTGTTGGCTCGAAGCAAAACCGTGATTCCACGCTCGTTGGACCAAGTTTTTGAACTCGTCTCCACAGCGCGGCTGGTGCTGCCGATGCGACTTCACGCATTGATTTTGGCCAGACTTGTTGGTTGTCCGATGGCAGCATTGAGCTATGACCCAAAAGTGGATGCTGCTGCAGCAATGGCGCAGGTTCCCTGTGCTCGGCTGAATGCTTTGCCATCCACTGAGCAACTGTCTGCTCAGTGGATGGCTGAAGTTGACCAGGAAGCTGATCGGACGGTGATTCAACGGATTCAGTCCGAAGCTTCAGCGCATGGGGAACTTCTCAGACGTTGGATTTAATCCAAACGCTGTTGGTTAATCATCAATCCGTTGGCCAGTTTGATCATCGAAAAGGTGTTCAGACGTTTTGAGCCAACTCACGTGGGGATTTTCTCCAATCTGTTGGTCGCCAGGGCAAACCAAACGGAGCTGCCCTCGTGCACAACGAATCAAGAGCAGTTGACTCGCTCCATGCCATTCACGGCTCTCGACTTCGCACGGGATTCCATTGGGATCCAAGCGAAGATCCTCTGGACGGATGCCCAACGTTCGTCCGTTGTCAGCGTTGAGCATGTTCATCTGGGGACGCCCGATGAATTGAGCCACAAAGCTGGTGGCGGGGTGGTGATACAACTCCCTGGGTGTGCCGATTTGTTCAATTCGTCCGTGGCGCATGACCGCAATTCGGTCGGCCAGTGCCATGGCCTCTTGTTGGTCATGGGTGACATACACCACAGGTTGCGACCCGCCAAGCATCAGGCGTTTTAGTTCAGGCCTCAGTTCTTCGCGCAACTGGGCATCGAGGTTGCTCATGGGCTCATCGAGCAAGTACACCAGGGGATCACGGAGCAGTGCGCGAGCTAAGGCGACGCGTTGCCGCTGACCCCCGGATAATTGCGCTGGCCTTTGGTGGGCCTGATGGCTGAGTTGCAGCACTTCCAAAATCGTTTTGATGCGCTGATCACGCGCTGCTCCACGGCTGCCACGCATCCGCAGGCCGAGCTCTAAATTTTCCCGAACACTGAGGTGGGGAAACAGGGCATAGCTCTGAAACACCATGCCGATCCTGCGGTCTTCCGCGGGGACGTTGTTCATCTCAGAGCCATCGATGCTGATCGAGCCGCTTTCCGGTTGATCGAGCCCGGCAATCAAGCGAAGAGCTGTGCTTTTGCCACAACCACTTGGTCCCAACAATGCGACGCATTCACCATCGCCAACGGTGAGATCGAGATTGTGGAGAATCGTTCGGCCGCCAAATTTTTTGGTGATCGCTTTGAGGCTGAGGGTCATCCCTTAATCGCTCCATTGGTGAGTCCACTCACGATTTGGCGCTGGAACAACAACACAAGCAACAAGAGTGGAATCGCTCCAAGCACTGTGGCAGCGGCATAGGCCCCATAAGGAATGGAGTAAATCGATGAACCTGCGATCCGTGCCATCGCGACTGGAAGCGTGAGTAAGTCACTGCGGCTGAGCCAGGTGAGGGCAATCGGGTATTCATTCCATGCGAACAGAAAAACCAGGATCGCTGTGCTGGCGGAGGCCGGCGCGATCAGCGGCAACATCACCCATCGCAGTCTTTGCCGCAGGGTGAGGCCCTCAAGCCTGGCTGCATCATCAAGATCTTTGGGTAAACCTTCGAAGGCTGCTGTGAGCAAAAGAAGTGCGAGGGGCATGGCCAGCGCGCTGTACGGAAGGGCAAGGGCGAACAGGCTGTTGCCCAGATGAAAGTTGCGCGCCAATTCAAGAAGGGCCAAAAACAGCAACACATATGGGAAAAGAGCAGCTGCCATCACGCCACTTCTGATGCCTCGCCGCCATCGCCGCGGAAGTTGGGCCAAAACGTAGGCCGCAGGCACAGCCAAGACCAGGGTTAGAACTGTTGAAGCACCAGCCACCACGGTGCTATTCAACAAATATCGCCAGAACGGTGGATCGCTGGATAAGAGTTCGCGGTAATGAATCAACGTCCAGCGGTTCTGGAATGGAATGGCTCCATTAACGAGGGCTTCCGAACTTGTAAAAGAGCTGATGAGTTGCCAAATCATCGGGGCGAGAGACCAGATCAGCAGCAACGTCACCAAGACGGCATGCCGACTGCTCACCCATGAACGTTTGCTGCTCATGGCTGCATCGCCCTCAGGGCGCCCGTCATCCGCAGCAGCAGTGCACCGAGCAAAATCAAAGCAGTCAGGAGTAAGAATCCACCGACCATGACGGTGGCGCTGTACCCGAAATCAAGAAAGCGCATCCCGTTCAGATAGGCATATAGAGCAAGGCTTTCCGTGCTTCCTGCTGGACCTCCCCCGGTGAGCACTTGGATTAAATCGAAGACACCAAACGCCTGGGCCATTCTGAAAAGAAGGCTGAGCAGGATGTATGGCATTAACAGAGGAATGGTGACGCGCCTCAGGGCCTGGAATGCAGAGCCGCCTTCGAGGCGAAAGGCGGCATACAGATCCTCTGGAATCGTTTGGAGACCGGCCAGGAGAATGAGCGTGATGAAGGGGGTTGTTTTCCAAACATCAGCAAGCACCGTCACGATCCAAGTCATGGCGGGGGTGGAAAGGAGATTGAGTGGCCCAAAACCAGCGGCTTCCGCTACTTGCTCAATGGGGCCATAGGGAGTGTTGAAAATCCAACGCCAGCCCAAAGCCATCATTGTTGTCGGAAGAGCCCAGGGCAAAAGCGATAGAGCTCTTACGGCGCTGCGTCCTCGCCAGCGCTGGTCGAGGAGGAGAGCAATGGCGAGGGCCAGGATCAACTCCAGGCCAACGGACACGATGGCAAATCTTGTGGTTTGACCGGCATCAAGCCAAAAGCGAGAGTCCGTGAGAAGACGCAACCAATTGGCACCCCCGTTTGGGATCGGGACCAACCCCGTGAGGACGGAGTCGGCATGAAAACTCAGCCAGGCGTACCGAAGCATTGGCCAGCCAAAAACGACAGCCATTAACAACAACGCCGGGAGGGCAAGCAACACCGTCATGCTTCTGCCCCTGTCGCTCTGAGCAGCATGTCGCTTTTGGTTTGAACGCTGTTCATGGCGGCGGCTGAGGCGGCAGTTGCCGTGTCGATCGTGCGATTGGTCTTCTCTGGTTCGGCAGTTAGCAGGCCATTCAGTTGGCGTTGAAGAAGATCACTGAGCTGGGCATAAAGCGGTGATGGTGGCCTTGAAACGGAGTAATCCAAAGCCTTCGCGATTTCAGGAAGGGCCGACGACACCGCGATGAGCTCTGGATCCGTAAACAAGCTTTTGCTGGTGGGGGTGTAGCCCTGGTTGAGGAACCGTTCACGCTGCGCAGCTTCAGAGGTGAGATATCGAATCGCTTCAACAGCGGCCTCTCGATGGGGTGACTGCTTGAGCAAGCTCAAACCCCAGCTGCCAACGGTGGCGGCAGGACTTTGATCGGGTTCCGCAACCATCAGGGCAATTCCGACGTTCCCTCGCACGTTGCTTTCGGGTTTTTGGAGCTCTGCCCAGGCATAGGGCCAGTTGCGCATGAATGCTGCATCCCCGGCTTTAAATGCTTGCAGCGACTCTGATTCGGAATAGTTGGTCACCGCTTTTGGACTGGCTCCCGTTGTGATCAGTGATTGCATCCAGGCGGCTGCACGAGCTGCCGACGTTGCGTCGAGTTCGAGTTGACCGGTGGCCGGGTTAAGCCACTGGCCTCCAAAGCCATGGAGCACTTCAACGAAGTTGCAACTCAACCCTTCGTATTGCCTTCCTTGCCAGACATAGCCATTGGTGACGCGCTTGGTTTGGACCAAATTGATTGCGATGTCGGACAGTTGCTCTGGCGTGGAGGGAGGCGAGTCCATCAGGTCTGTCCGCCAATACAAAACGCCAACATCAGCGCCAAGGGGCCATCGATAGAGCTGACCTTTGTGGTGATTGCCAAGGCGAGCGCCCAAGATCAATTGATCAAGAGCGGCTTGATCGAACCAGGGGTCAAGCGGTTCGAGCCAACCTGCTTCGGCATATTTCGGCAGCCAGGTGACATCCATCAACAGGGCATCAAAGGGGGTGTCCCCCAGCAACAAACTGCTGATGGCGAGATCAGAAATCGACTCGGTTTCCAGGGGGCCACGGATGACCTCAAGGTGAATCGATCCGCGGTGCTCACGATTGAATGCTTCGACCATTTGAGTGCTTGCATCCGCGTAGGGCGCAGGCATCAAAATTGAGACGGGTACAGGCTGTTTCTGGCCTGACCATGCCAGACAAGCCAGAACAAACAGCAGACCGATCAAGCCGCTGGCAATCCGGAAGCCTCGTCTCATTCGGGCGTCGTTGACGGCGGCTCGCAACCAGCTAGTTGTTCTTCAGCCCAGTCCTTCACGGTGTAATTCTCGACCGCAGTGCACATGCGCGTCATGCGATCGCGTTGTGCATCTGAATCCATGAACAGAGCCTTTTCAATGGCTTCATCCATCCGTTTGTTGGAATACGGGTTGGTGAGAACAGCACCGTCGAGCACCACAGACGCTCCCGTGAATTCGGAAAGAACAAGAACTCCTCCACGGTTGCGTCGTGCTGCGGCGTATTCCTTAGCAACAAGATTGAGGCCGTCCCGTAAAGGGGTAATCCAACAAACATCGGCTTGACAGAACCAAGCCACCATTTCGTCGTAGGGAATTCTTCGCGTTGAAAAACGAATGGGAACCCAATCTATCTTGCTAAAACGACCATTAATCCGTCCTGCTATTTCTTCTATTGTGCGCTGGGTATCTTCGTAGATCTTCATCCCACTTGCTGCTGCAACGCAAGCCAACATCAGAACCACTTCGCCATGGAGATCTTCACGACGTTCCAACAGCCTTTCAAAGGTAAGAAGAAGTGCTTCGTTACCCTTGGTGTAGTCAACGCGACTGGCGGAGAGAATTAACTTACGTCCTTTTTTAGTGTCTTGAACAATTAGTTCACCATGACTTTCAACAGAAGCACTCCAGCTGAGTTCTTGAATCACATCCGGCGAGGTGCCAACGGGTGAACTCAACAACTGAATGCGACGCCCGTTGTGCTCCAGGTAACTCGTAACAGTCCCTTCAGAAAGTGCTGTCCCTACGGGAATGAACTTCGAATCAACCGGAACCTTTGGACCACGTTTTGCTCCCACGAGGGTGCTCGCTGCACGGGCAAAATTCTCGGTGTAACGAGGAATATGAAACCCGACAACATCGCAACAGAGCAAACTTTCTAAGATCTGTTCACGCCAGGGGAGAATCGCAAAAACATCATTGCTTGGGAATGGGGTGTGATGGAAAAAGGCTACTTTTAGATCAGGTCGACTACTTCTTATATATCCAGGTACGAGCCAGAGGTTGTAATCGTGAACCCAAACAGTTGCTCCCTCAGCAGCTTCTTTGCAAGCGGCTTCAGCAAAACGACGATTAACTTCCTCAAAGATTCCCCAATCCGCATTGTTAACATTAAAATGCGTTGGAAAGGTATGAAGTATGGGCCAAAAACATTCCTTGGAAGTGATGTGATAAAAACTAGATATTTGATTGTCTTCTAAGGGAATTCTGCATAAAGTGAATGGCGAAGGATTCGTCATTTCAATGCTTTCGTCCTCTGCATTGTCAACAGAATCAACGCGTCGCCAAGCAATCCATGTGCCGTCTTCTTTATTCCTAAATAAGTTTCTTAAGGTTGGAATGATTCCGTTTGGACTTTTTTGATCGACCCAAGTTCTATTGCCTTCGCTATCTATTGATTCGTCAAAAGGTGTTCGGTGGTAAAGGATTACGAAAGAACTACTGCCAATGCTCATTGATTATTTCTTGAATTAGTTTCACTACCCTTCATGATGGCCCTGGATTTGTCAAACAGAAGTCTTGTTTTGCAGATTCGTTAGAAACTCAAGCACTTCCTGGGCGTGGCCACTAGGACGTACGGCTACCCAGCGTTGCTGCAGAACCCCATCAGGATCAATCAAAAACGTGTGTCGCAAAGAATAGGGAGCCATCCATGAGCCATAGGCCTTGCTGACTGTTCCGTCCGGATCCGAGAGGAGGGGGAAGCTCAAGCCTTCGCTTTCACAGAAGGACTCGTGATCATCCACGCTGTCGGCGCTGATCCCCACCACTTCTGCATTTGCGGCCAAATAGTCGGAGTGAAGAGTCTCGAATCCACGTGCTTCGATTGTGCAGCCGCCGGTGAAGTCCCTGGGGTAGAAATAAACAGCAACCCAGCGGCCCTTGAAATCCTGCAATGACCAGTTGCTCTGGTCGGGTTGTGAACGGCTGGAACCGGGCAAGCTGAAAGCTGGAGCTGTGGTGCCTGTTTCCAAAACAACACCCCCAAGAGCGGATGCTCTTGAGGGTTTAAGAGACAAAGCTGTAAGCAGTAGGCCGGTTTGAATCAGAAGTTCTCGCCGGCGCACGATCTACAGGGTCAGAGTTTGGCCAGGTTAATGCCCAAAGACTTGGCATAGGGACCCAATCCCTTTTTTTGAATCGTCTTCAAAGCACGGGTGGTGACGCGCAATTTGATCCAACGATTCCCTTCAGCCCACCAAAGGCGACGTTGCTGCAGATTGGCCTGCTGCAACTTCTTGGTGCGGATGTGGGAATGGCTCACGGCCATGCCGTTGTTGGCGCGAGTACCTGTGAGCTGACACACCCGAGACATGTATTTGTCCTACTGATTGAGTTGGTTGGATCTGTACAAACAGGTCCAACCCCAATCTTACCAAAAGGAGCGTTACTAAAGGCCTCGTTGCATCAGGGTTCCCATCAGTTCAGCGCTTCGGGTTTGAAAGCCAGCAAGTTCGTTGGGCTCGAGTCCGCCCACGCCAAGACGTGCCATGTCATAAAGATGACGGGCGAGGTTTTCAGACAGGCTGAGGGTTGGAGAGCTCTCGCTGTTGCCCACCAAAACACTGCCCGATTGCAGCTTGAGCAACCCTTCCACCAAGGGGTGTCGCCGATTCACCAGCAACACGTGATGATCGGGCAATCCAGGAAGCCGTTGCTCCATTAATGCGCCCATATCGTTGAGGCGGCGCATTTGCTCGGGAAGCAAAATCATCGCCGGTGGTGCTCCTTCCGCCTTAAGCGCTTGCACCTGCACGGTCACCTTCTCGTTGTTGAGCGCGTCTTTGATCAGGCTGCGCAGCCGTTCTGAGTCGGTGGTGCCGTCTTGATCAGCCAATTCAGGGTCTTCTTCCTTGAGGCTTTCATCCAGCTCTGCATCCACACGTTGAAACTTGAGTTCCTCATGGCGGTATTCCAGCCATGGGATGAACTGTGTATCAATCACCGTTTCGAGCTTCAGCACCTCGGCTCCCTGCGCTGTCCAAAGATTGAGTGCCCCTGCTTGGGAAACATCGTCTGTGCTGTAAAGAATTCGTTTGCTGTGTTCCTCGCTCAACCGGCTTCGATATCCCTCCAGTGTGGTGAACGACTTGCCATTGGCTTCGATGGGGTCATCCCCTTCTTGCTCATTTGCATTCGTCGTTGTTCCGAACAGAATCAATTCAGACACTTGATCGGCAAACTTTTCATCTTCCATTGCACCAATTTTTACGAATGGTGCCAGCGAATCCCAGGCTTCGGCGTAAGCTTTGGGATCATCTTTTTTGAGTGACCGCAAGCGATCCGAAACTTTCTTAGCGACAAAATTTCCGATCGAGCGAACCCGCCGATCCGTTTGCAAGGCACTTCTGCTCACATTGAGAGGGATATCCGGAGAATCAATCACTCCCCTTAGCGGCAGAAGGTAGCGAGGCACAACTTCTTTGATGGAATCGCTAACAAACACTTGATTGCAATACAACTTGATTTCACCCTTCTCCCAATCAGCTCGTCCTGTCTGTTTGGGAAAGAATAAAATGCCCTGCAAATTATATGGATAGTCGGTATTGAGGTGTACCCATAAGAGCGGATCGCCTTGGAATGGATACAGATAGTTGTAAAGATCGATGTAATCTTGATCACTTAAATCTCTAGAGCTCTTCCGCCAAGGGGCTTCCATTTTGTTGATTGTTTCACCCTCCAGCTGCACTGGAACCGACATAAAGTCGCAGTAGGTGTTAATCAAGGTGCGAATCCTTGCGGGCTCAAGATATTCCATCTCTTCTTCCATGAGATGGAGAACAACATCGGTTCCAGGCTCGCTACGGTTGCCTCCCGTTAAGTTGAAATTGGGCGACCCATCGCAGCTCCAACAAACAGGCTCCTGATCGGGTTTAGCCGACTGCGTGATCAACTCGACGCGGTCAGCCACCATGAAGCTTGAGTAGAAGCCAAGGCCGAAGTGGCCGATGATCGCGTCGTCCTCTTGCTTGTATTTCTCTAAAAAATCTTCAGCGCTGGAGAAGGCCACCTGGTTGATGTAGCGCTTCACCTCATCGGCGGTCATGCCGATGCCATTGTCAGAAATGGTGAGGGTTTTGGCTTCGCGATCCACGTGAATCTTGATGGCTCCATCGTCTCCCTCAGAACAATCGCCAGCCATGGCAGCCATTCTTCGCTTGCTGATGGCATCAACACCGTTGCTGACAAGTTCCCTTAGAAAAACCTCATGGCCGGAATAGACGGCCTTTTTGATGATCGGGAAGATGTTTTCGGTGTGGATCTGAATTTGACCCTGTTCGTCCAACACCGCCATGACAACAACGTGAAAACCTGACCATAGAGATGGGTGCAGGCCTAACTCAACGACGGTTGAAGGGGGGGTCTCCGAACCATCACAGGCTTGCCTAAAGCAACCTCATGCAAACTTGTGTTTTGGCTGACTGGTCATGACATTGCAGGGTTGGCGGATTACGACCTTGGTGACGTGTCTCATCGTTGTGGGCCTGCTCTTCAACTTTGGGCTAGCGGGGTGGAATGCACCGGCGATCACCCATGCGATCGATGCCACGGGGCGGAGTTCCCTCATCCTTTTTGCGATTGCTTTTACGGCCTCCAGCGTTGAAAGTCTTTGGCCGTCTTCTCTCTCTCGTTGGTCGCTGCGAAATCGGCGTTGGATCGGTCTCAGTTTCGCTTCATCCCATTTCATCCATCTCGGTCTGATCATCTCGATGACCGTGTTCTTTCCGGATCCATTTGTGCGTGATCAGTCCATGGCTCAGTGGGTGTTTGGTGGACTTGCCTATGGGTTTGTGTTGTTGATGGCACTTACCTCAACCGATCAGGCCCAGCGTTGGATGGGGATGAAGACCTGGAAACGTCTTCACTTTGTTGGGAGCCATTGGATCTGGACGCTCTTCTTGCTCACTTATGTGAAACATGTGAAGCAAGGCCCCCTTTGGTTTTATTTGCCCTTCTTGGTGTTCACCTTGGCCTTGATTCCAATTCGATATGCGAAACACACACCTCCAAAAGCTCCCATCGGAGCATCGATGTGAGCGGCTCTCAGCCGGCTTTCTGAAGATCCGGCCGCTCTTCGGCCAGGATCGCGCCTTCAACGGGGCACACCTGTAGGCAGATCCCGCAATCGATACAGGTGTCGAAATTGATCACGTAAAAATCGGTGCCCTTGCTGTTTTTACCGCTGCCTTGGTCGATACAGGCCACTGGGCATGCATCAACGCAATCGGCGATGCCTTCGCACACCTCAGAAACGATGGTGTGGGCCATGGCAAAACAATCTCCGTTGGCTGAACTTTAAAGATCCACCCAGTCGAGCTGTAGATCCCCGCGAGCCTGCGCAAGAGCCTGGGCTTCATCCATGGATTGGATCGGCTGCAGCTCGAGGACAGCACTGTGTCCTCGAGCATGCCATTGCTGCTGGTGATCGAGGGCCGTTTCCAAGTTTGAATTCGAGGAGTAGGCCACCAACACGTCCGTCGTATCTGCTTTTGCCGATTCATCTTCCACTAGGAGCTCTCGAATCGGATCGATCGCCAAGCTGAAGCCCGCGCCAAATGCTTGGTTTTCTGGTGCTCCACACCGTTGAACCAGCTCGTCGTAACGACCGCCACGGGCAAGCACTACAGGTGCCGAACGGCCGTTGCAGACCAGCTGAAAGACCAACCCGGTGTACAGCTCAAATTGGGGCTGAAAGGTGGGGTCGAGTTGAAGGGCGACGTCTTGCTCGAGGGCTGTTTTGCTGAGAAGCGAGCAAAGGCGATCGAGATCCTCAAAGACGGGTTGTTGGCCAAACAAGTGTCGAAGCTGCTGGAGCACATCTTTTGGCGTTCCACGACACTCCATCAGTGACAGCAGTGTTTTGCGTTCGTTGGGCAACAACTCCATCGTTTCGACGGCTAGACGGTCGAAATGGACCAGAGCCCAACGCACCGCATCCCGTTTTGGACCCTCGTATGGAGAAAGGATCAATTCCATGAGTTGGGTATGTCCCAACAGAAGTCGAGGTTGCGTCGATGGGCCCAGCTTCAAAGCGGCGATAGATGCCATCAACAGGCTGAGCAATTCCATCTCCGCCTCGATGGCGGCGACTCCAAATAGCTCCACTCCGCTCTGGAGGTTTTCTTCAATGCACTGACCACCCTCGTCTGCGGCCCTGGATCGAAACACGGTGCCTGAGGCCCACAAACGCATGGGGCGTGGTCGTGTTGCCAGTCGCGTGCAGGCGGCTCGAGCAATCGATGCCGTCATTTCTGGTCGTAACCCCAATGGGTCGTCAGCCACAAGACGCACAATGTCGCGACTGGCGATGGCACCCCCCGCCATCAAGGTTTTCATCCGTTCCACACGGGGCGGAGAAACCTCGTCATAACCCCACAGTCGAAACACACGAGCGAGTCGCTCCGTGATGTTCCGATTGGTTTCCACCTGGTGCGGATTCAGATCCCTTGCGCCAGCGGCTGGTTGCAGCGCCATTGTCGGAGTACTCGCCTCGTGATCAGGATCCCATGGCCGTGACCTCGGGCGCCCCGAAAGCTGATCCTTCCAAGGGCGTCACCTGGGCAAGTACATCGAGAATTGCTGGATGCAGCTGTGGTCCAGCGGCGACAACGCGTCCAGTGTTCAGTTGAAATGCCTCGCCTTGATATCCACTGATACGCCCTCCAGCAATCTCCACCAAGGCGACACCCGCAGCAAGATCCCATGGAGATAAACCACGTTCCCAATAGCCGTCTTGACGCCCTGCGGCGACGAAGGCCAGGTCGACTGCTGCGGCACCACCTCGTCGAACTCCCCGGGTGCGATGGGTCAACCAGCAAAACTCTGCGTAGTTGTTGTCCAAGCGCGTGTGTCGGTCGTAGGCGAATCCAGTCACGAGCAGTGAATCCTCGAGTTGTTGACAGCTGCTCACGGTGATCGCCTGTTCGTTGCAGAACACCCCTATTCCGGGTGCTCCCCAATACACCTCTCCAAGAAAAGGAACCGCAATGGCTCCAAGCACTGGTGTTTGTCGAAACGTGAGGCCAATGGAAGTGGCGAAGAATGGATAGCCATGGGCAAAATTCGTTGTCCCATCAAGTGGATCAACGCACCAACGCAGGCCGTCCTGTTCACCTGCTGCACCACTCTCTTCAGCTAAGACGGCGATGTCTGGCGTTGCAGCTGCCAAAACATCCAAAACAACCTTTTCTGCGGCGAGATCGGCGTTCGTGACGAGATCACCGACGCGACCTTTGCTTTGAATGGAGGCCAGGCGTCCGTAGTGGCGCATCAACTCAGCTCCGCCGAGTTCAGCAGCTTCGCGAGCGATTCCAACCAGTCGCGTGAGTGCGGTCGTGGTTAAGCCGGCCTCAGCTGCGGCCGTTGCCGTGAGTTGTTGGGCCATGGATTCACTCTTCTTCGATGGGGAGACCGGGACTGACTTTGCCTCGGCCGAAGTGTTGTCCAAATTGCAGTTCGTAGACCTCGTCTTCGTCTTGGGTCTCGGCTTCGAGAGGTCCAATGGCTCGGGCGACGCACAACAATCCGTATCCCTTTCGGCGTAGCTCATGGGACAAGCCCATGGCTTCCTTTTGATCGAGCTGGCCGCTTTGGACGCGGACAGCACAGCTCGTACAACATCCATTGCGACAGGAAAAAGGAAGCGGATCCCCCTGCTGTTCAAAGCTTTGCAGGATGTAGTCGCCTTCTGCAACCTCGTGAGTGATGGTGCGGTTTTCTTGCCGCCAGTGAATGGTGATCTGGTGGCTAGTGCTCATGCCATCCATCTGGAAACGCCCTGCTACATTGGCATCTGCCCCATAAAAGCCGGTGGAGAGCTGGCCGAGTGGTCGAAGGCGCAGCACTGGAAATGCTGTATAGGGGCAACTCTATCGAGGGTTCGAATCCCTCGCTCTCCGTCACCTAACACCCAAACCCCTTGCCTTGCAGGGGTTTTTTTATTGGAATTTCTTAGAGACAGGGGGGATAAGTTCTTACATGCGACTTGTCAAAGACTGAAGGACTAATTTGCAAAGACTTTTAAGCTCATACAAGCAAATGATATATTTCCTTAATTTTAAAATAGTTAAAATCTAAAAGCGCAAGATAAGGGTCTTCAGTAATCTAACTTTAGGTCCTAATTTGATATCGCAATTCGAGGGCAATTGCTTGTGCAGGACTGCTTCTCAGGGCAATTTTGGAGCATTGCTGGGGATTATAGATGTCATTGATCAAGAGGATGGATAGATTCATCTCCGTCGAAAAATCACCTATTGGTCAAGTTGCTGAATTAATAATGTACGGCAGTAAATAGTATATGTACTTAGGCATTTATACGTAAATAGTGCATTGTGATGGTTTACATGCATTGCAAGCATGATCTCAGCTTCTTAATAGCCTAAAGATACGAACGAGTGCTTGATGACTTCTACTGAATCGCCAGACTTTTCATCATTTGATTATCTGTATACATCAGATGCTCGTGATGCATATTTACTAGAGGTGTGGTTAAAATCGCGACTCTTTTTTCTTCGACTGACACATCCAGTTGATGATGTTGTTGCATTAATGGAAGAATTCGAGACAGGCGCTGCTTTTGAATGCGATTCGTGGGAATAATTCCCCTTATCAAGGATAATTCTGTTTGATTGGAAAGTGCAAATCCATATCAACTCATTAATTTGAAGCTTTCCTTTTTCCTTATTCTTTTGTCGAGATCGTTAAAATAATTGAATGTCAACGTTGAAGCAACCTTACCTCGCCATAAAAAATTGCCATTACACCGATAGCAGCAGCTGAAATCGCAAGAACAGTGAAAATCATTTGGTGCCTTTTTACTGCAACGGTCTAAATGGCTTTGCCCATTGGGCGTTAAGGAGAACCGCCCTCGCATGGGCGGGTTAGCGCATGTCGGCTCGGGCGACCCTTTGGCTGCTTGGTCCGCCAAGCGACACGATCGTGTATGTTAATGAATGTAAAGCAACGTGTACGAATATGAATGGCTGGTTCGCGGCGCTCTATTTCCTCTTTTTCGCAGTGATAGCAGGAGGTGCTTTCGCAATGATGTGGGGAAATATTCGCAACACAAGCTGGGACAAGCCAGCCAAGCGCCACCCCGAAGCGCCACAACCAGGCGAAGACGTTCTCTACGCCAACTTCAGTCGTGAAAAGCTTGAGGAGCTTTACCAGAAATGATGAAATCCATTCTCTCTCTGATGTTTGCTGCCCTGATGTGGGTTCAAGTTCCTCAATGGGATGCCGATTGGAGCAAGTGTGCCGTTGATGTTCCCGACACTGCCTGTCATTGGTACATCACAGCTCCAGATTCCACGATGGGTGAAGGTTTTAGTTGGGAGAATTCTCCTTGGTTCTCTGTTGAAGGCTTGAGAGATATTGGTGAATTAAGCAATACAGTTGAGTCATTGCAAGCAGCCTGAACCTTATTATCAAATAATATTATCCCTTAAATTAATTGGGTAATGTGAATATGATGTG
>ERZ802830.287-NODE-287-length-49754-cov-9.79992_pt1 | contig 49754 bp, 43 predicted proteins | sample MGYA00345654_ERZ802830 | MGnify/ENA primary metagenome ERZ802830 (study PRJEB30503, sample SAMEA104212375) | marine metagenome | biome: Westerlies Biome; feature: [SRF] surface water layer (ENVO:00010504) within the epipelagic zone...; material: water...
TAAAGTTCCAGCTGACATCTGTGCAACCATGTCAGCAAAATAGCGCGCAGCGTCATCAAGAACAGCAAAGCCGCGAGGCCATGACTGAACCATTGTTAATACAGTGCCGTGTCCACCCGACACAGCTGGTGTTGCAAGTGCAGCGCCCGTTCCCGCTAATGCAGCACCTCTTAAAAAATTACGACGTTCCATAAAATGTCTCCCAGTCGTTAAAATAATTAATTTGATTCCTATTGAATACAGGTCCTCTGTAATTAACCTAAAAACCGTCAACGGCAAGCGAAAACGTAATAAAGATGCGTTTAATTTGTGCAAAAAGCAGTTTTATGTCGCCTGTTCTGATTGAATTTCCATCAAAATTACCTATTTAAAAATAATTGGATTTATATAATGATAGATCTGAGCAGATTTGGACTAACACTTCTTTTAAACAGCGCTTCTTTGCAGGTACAGAAACAGGAATTCTTTAAAAATGATCCAATACACATTAAAATGTGAGAAGGAACATACCTTCGATAGTTGGTTTCAGTCGAGTTCTGCTTTTGAAAAACTCAAAGCTAGTAAAATGGTAGTCTGTTCTATTTGTGGCAGCTCAAACATCGATAAAGCTATAATGGCGCCACGGGTAAATAAAAACAAGAAGATCAGTGTTAAGAAAAAAAAGCACCCTGCAGAACAAGCAATTGCTGAAATTAAAAAACACGTTGAAGAAAACTCTCATTATGTTGGTAAAGATTTTGCAAAAGAAGCCAGAGCCATGCACTTAGGGGATTTGCCAGAACGAGCCATATATGGTGAAGCCAAGGCAGAAGAAGCTAAATCACTAATCGATGACGGCATTCCTGTAACCCCCTTACCCTTTACTCCAAATAGAAAAACTAATTAGTCCAAGTCAGAACTTTTACTGCTGACGTTTGGTTTCTGTCGATAAATCCCTCTAGTTTGTCTTTGGCATTGAGACTTGTGCTATCTTTCTTGGTGAAATACACCGTATGTAAATTCCGCTTTCAGGAAATTAATATGCCTGTCTTGGTAATGAAATTTGGAGGCACCTCTGTAGCGTCTCTCGATAAAATTAAGAGCGCTGCAAAACGTGTTGCCTTAGAGGTATCAGCAGGCCATTCGGTTATTGTGATTGTTTCAGCTATGGCTGGAAAGACAAATGAACTTGTTCAGTGGGTTAACGAAACATCGCCGCTTTACGATGCCCGCGAATATGACGCCATTGTTTCTTCGGGAGAAAATGTAACAGCTGGATTAATGGCTCTTACTTTGCAGGAAATGGACATTCCAGCCCGAAGCTGGCAAGGTTGGCAGGTTCCCGTCAAAACATCGTCAGCACATTCTTCAGCTAGGATCGAAGAAATCCCAACTGAAAATATAATGACCAAGTTCAATGAAGGAATGCGTGTCGCAATAGTAGCGGGATTTCAAGGTGTCAGTGAAACAGGCCGCGTCACAACTCTTGGACGTGGTGGGTCCGATACAACGGCCGTTGCCTTTGCCGCTGCTTTTGAGGCAACTAGATGTGATATCTACACCGATGTAGATGGTATTTATACGACCGACCCTCGGATAACTGAAAAAGCGCGAAAATTAAATAAAATTTCATTCGAAGAGATGCTTGAGCTAGCTTCTCTTGGAGCAAAAGTATTGCAGACGCGATCCGTCGAAATGGCAATGCGTTTCAATGTCAAACTCAGAGTTCTTTCGAGTTTTGATAATCCAGAACCTAATGCAGGAACACTCGTATGTAGTGAGGAGGAAATTATGGAATCAAATGTCGTTTCAGGTATTGCGCACTCCAGAGATGAAGCAAAAATGACCTTAATTTCAGTAGCAGACCGACCTGGAATTGCCGCTGCAATATTTGGCCCGCTCTCAGAGGCTGGCGTTAACGTTGACATGATTATTCAAAATATTGCCGAAGAAGGGCGAACTGATATGACATTTTCATGCCCCACAGACCAAGTGTTGAGGGCAGAAAAAGCGCTCAATAGCGCCAAGGATGAAGGTGAAATTAATTTTACACAACTTGTTGCTGATACCAACGTGGCCAAAATCTCTGCAGTCGGGATTGGCATGAGAAGCCAATCAGGTGTTGCGGCAAAAATGTTTCGTACCTTATCTAATGAAGGAATTAATATAAAAGTCATTGCAACATCTGAGATAAAAATCTCCGTTTTGGTTGATAGAAAGTATATGGAACTCGCTGTTCAGTCACTGCATGATGCGTTCGATCTGGAAAAAATCACTTAATTAGTTTCACTACAACAAGTAACACGTCTATACTGCGACTTGATGCCGATGCCAAATAAAATTGAAAGTGATAGCCGAAAGCTTCTGGGACGCCTGCGTGACACAATGGCGGAAGAAGCAAAGGGACAAGAGCGCCTAGATAAAATCACTCTGCTTATCTCTTCAACCATAGGAACCGAAGTTTGTTCCATTTATTTACTTCGCGATTCAGAAACATTGGAACTATGCGCAACACAAGGCCTTGAACTTGATGCGGTCCACCAAACAAGAATGCGAATTGGCGAAGGTTTGGTTGGGAGCGTTGCTAAAAAAAATAAAGTAATAAATACGGCTGATGCTCCATCATATCCAGGGTTTCGCTATATGCCAGAAACAGGCGAGGAACGATTTTCATCTTTTTTAGGTCTTCCCATTCAAAGATTAGGCGAGCTTTTAGGTGTTTTGGTTGTTCAATCGAAAACAGCACGTGAATTTAATACTGACGAAATTTATGCGTTAGAAGTCGTCGCAATGGTTTTGGCAGAAATGGCGGAATTAGGAGCATTTGTTAGTGAAGAGAGCGGCTTGAAGGCTTTACACCAACAATCCATACTTATTCGAGGGTCAGTCGCCCAAGAGGGAGCAACAAAAGGCAATGTTTGGCTTCATGAACCTCGGGTTGTTGTAACTAATCTTGTATCAGATGACCCAGAAGCAGAAATCTCCCGCCTTGAAGAAGCCGTACAAGAGCTAAGAAACCATGTCGATCAAATGCTTGAGAAAAATAGGCAAATGGATAAGGAGCAAGCAGAAATTCTTGAAGCTTACAAAATGTTTGCAAATTCTCGCGGTTGGATGAAGCGCATGGTGACTGACATAAATTCGGGTTTGAGTGCCGAAGCAGCAGTTGACAAAGAACAATCTTCCGCCAGGGCAAGGCTAGGACAGGTAACTGATCCCTATATGCGAGATAGGCTTCATGACTTGGATGATTTATCAAACCGTCTCCTCCGCATCTTAACGGGACAAGGTAAAGAGACTGGTGCATCAATGCCGCAAAACCCAATATTAGTGGCAAGCAATATAGGCCCTGCAGAACTGTTGGATTATGGACGAACTTTAAAAGGCATTGTACTCGAAGAGGGTTCGGTGGGCAGTCATGCAACCATAGTTGCAAGAGCACTTGCGATCCCACTTGTTATTCACGCCCAGAATATCACTGCTGAAGCTTTGAATGGAGATGAAGTCCTAGTTGATGGAGAACAAGGTCTTGTCCATCTTCGACCAGATGAAAGCGTCAGTTCGGCTTTCAAAGACAAAATTGCCATGGAAGCAAAGGCACAAGAGAGATACTCAGCAATAAGGCACTTGCCAGCAAATACTCTAGATAATAGCAAAGTTAACCTACTAATGAATGCGGGCTTGATGGCAGACTTGCCTAGCCTAGACAGTTCAGGTGCCGAAGGTGTTGGGCTTTTTCGAACAGAATTACAATTTCTCATTCGAAATCAAATGCCAAAAAGGTCCGAACTTAGTGCAATGTATAAAAGGGTAATGGATGCGGCTGGAGGAAAGACAGTGGTTTTCAGATCCCTAGATATTGGATCAGATAAAGTATTACCCTACATGCCAAATGTTGACGAACCAAACCCTGCATTAGGCTGGCGGGCAATCAGGGTAGGTTTTGATAAACCTGGCATTTTACGTATGCAGCTTCAGGCGCTGTTACGGGCCGCGGAAGGTCGGTCATTATCAATTATGTTCCCTTTTATAGCTCAAACTAGTGAATTTGATTTTGCAAAACTTGAGATGGACAAAGCAAAAGAAAGGGAAATAAAATTAGGTCATAAAGTACCAAGAAAAATTAGTATTGGTGCAATGCTTGAAACCCCTTCACTGGCTTTTGAGTCCGATAATTTTTTCCAAGAAGTTGATTTCTTATCGATTGGTGGAAATGATTTAAAACAATTTTTTTTCGCAGCTGATCGAGAAAATGAGTTGGTTCGAAAGCGTTATGATACGCTCAATCTATCCTTTCTAGATTTCTTACAAATGATTGTGGACAAGTGTGAAAAAAATAACACCAAATTATCTTTTTGTGGCGAGGATGCAGGCCGACCCGTTGAGGCGCTTTGCCTGGCTGCAATAGGAATAAAAACATTGTCTATGAGACCAGCCTCAATTGGGCCTGTAAAAAATATTTTACTCAAAAGTGATTTGGGTGCAGTCAAAAAAATAATTGATAAAGCTAGAATCGATGGTGAAACCTCAATACGAAAAAAAATTATTCAATACATGGCGGCAAGCTGACATAAATTGAATAATAAAATTCAATTCTTCTACTGGACCATGGTACCTCACTACCCTATAACGACGTCATGAAATTGAGCGTGGATAATATAATACGAATTATTATCCCGGCACTTTGATACGAAGGGCCGGGTCTAGGTGATTGCAATTGCGCACTGCTTTAAGTTCGAAAATTCAAAAGTATTTAAGGAATAGCGGCAATGACTGATGAACCAGCCGACTACAAAAACACGCTAAATTTACCTAAAACGGATTTCCCAATGAGAGCAGGTTTACCCAATCGGGAACCGGGTTGGCTGGAAAGATGGGAAAAAATTGGGATATATAAAAAACTGAGGCAAAAATCGTCTCGTAAGCCATTTATTCTGCATGATGGTCCACCCTATGCAAACGGTAATCTTCACATTGGTCACGCTCTAAACAAAATCTTGAAGGATATGGTAGTAAGAAGCCAGCAAATGATGGGTAATGACGCGAGATATATACCAGGTTGGGATTGCCACGGTTTGCCAATTGAATGGAAAATCGAAGAAAAATATCGAAAAAAAGGGAAAAATAAAGATGACGTTCCAGTAGTAGACTTCCGCCAAGAGTGCCGAAAATTTGCAGATGGTTGGATAGATGTCCAAAGAGAAGAATTTAAACGGTTGGGAATTACCGGAAACTGGGAAAAGCCGTATCTTACAATGGATTTCAAAGCCGAGCGAACTATCGCTCAAGAATTTATGAAATTTTTAATGAATGGCACCCTATACCAAGGGTCTAAACCAGTTATGTGGTCACCTGTTGAAAAAACAGCCCTGGCTGAAGCTGAAGTCGAATACCACGATAAAGAAAGTTTTACTATCTGGGTGAAATTTAAAGTAACAGATAACGAAGATAAAGAACTTAATGGCGCTGAAGTGGTAATTTGGACTACCACGCCCTGGACCATTCCCTCGAACAAAGCTGTCGTTTTCGGTCCTGACATTGATTACGGCCTTTATGAAGTAATTGCGCGACCAGATGAATGCTGGGCAGATATCGGCGACCGTTACATCTTGGCGGATAATTTAGCCGATGGCGTTATGGAAAAGGCAAGACTAGACCACACAATGTATCGTCGTATTCGGGATGTTTCATCAGAGAGCTTGGCAAAAATTAGTTTAAAACATCCATTGTTTTCAGCAAAAGAAGCGAATGGTGAATGGGATGATATTAGAGACTTCAGAGCTGCAAATTTTGTAACTGACACCGAAGGTACTGGGTTTGTACACTGTGCCCCATCTCACGGAATGGAGGAATATGAACTCTATCGGGAATTGGGTATGTTGGATCAGGTTATCACATATAACGTAAAAGATGATGGAAGTTTCAGAGATGATCTACCGTTCTTTGGCGGGAAGTATATTCTTAGCCGAAAGGGTGGAGAGGGGGATGCAAACAAAGCTGTCATCGATAAACTAACAGAAGTTGGCGGATTATTGGCTCGTGGAAAAATCAAACATAGTTACCCGCATTCATGGCGCTCTAAAGCTCCCGTAATATACCGCAATACGCCGCAATGGTTCGCTTCGATAGATCGAGCTGTCGGTGATAATAAAGATGAGTTTGGTAGCACGATAAGAGAGCGAGCTTTAAACTCTATCGATAAGTTGGTTTCTTGGACCCCTCAGACGGGAAGAAACCGTCTATATTCAATGATTGAAACGCGCCCCGACTGGGTATTGTCTAGACAGCGGGCCTGGGGTGTGCCCCTCACTTGTTTTACAAAAAAAGGAGCAATGCCAACCGACAGTGACTTTCTGTTAAAAAATGATGATGTAAATGAGCGGATCGCTAAGGCTTTTGAAAATGAAGGAGCTGATGCCTGGTATCTTGAAAATTCAAAAGAGCGTTTTTTACAAGGGATTGTAGACCCAACTGACTACGAGCAAGTATATGATATATTAGATGTTTGGTTTGATAGCGGCTCCACGCACGCATTTGTCTTGAAAGAACGTGCCGATGGGTCCGATGATGGACTTGCTGATTTATATTTGGAGGGAACAGACCAACACAGAGGTTGGTTTCATTCATCAATGTTACAATCTTGCGGGACAACTGGAAGGGCACCATACCGAGGGGTCCTTACTCACGGTTTCACACTAGATGAAAAAGGCATGAAAATGTCTAAATCTCTTGGAAATACAATAGCCCCAGAACAAGTTGTAAAACAATATGGGGCAGATATTTTACGCCTTTGGGTAGCCCAATCAGACTACACTGCAGATCTTCGTATTGGGCCAGAAATTTTAAAAGGAGTTTCGGATAGTTATAGACGGCTCCGTAATACAATGAGATTTATTTTGGGTTCGCTTTCTGAACTATCCGACGGTGAAAAAGTGGAACCCAACAATATGCCTGAGCTCGAACAGTGGGTTTTACATCGACTATCTGAACTTGATGAGCGAGTGCGAAAAGGCTATAGTGAATATGACTTTCAGGGTGTCTTTCAATCTGTCTTCACATTTGCGACTGTTGAACTCTCCTCATTCTATTTCGATATACGAAAAGATGTTCTATATTGTGATGGAGATACGCTTGAAAGGCGATCTTCGCGAACCGTTCTTGATCATTTATTCCTTAGATTAACTTCTTGGCTTGCTCCTGTACTAGTATTTACCATGGAAGAAGTTTGGCTCGAAAGATATCCAAGTGAAGATAGTTCCATTCATTTAACCGATATGCCTAGTACTCCGAAGACATGGATAAATGAAGAACTGGCGGCAAAATGGGCCATTATTCGCCAAGCAAGAAGAGCCGTTACTGCTGCATTAGAAGTACAACGAACTAATAAAGTAATAGGCTCCAGTCTCGAAGCTTCGCCAGTTGTTTACTTAGAAGACCAACAAACATTTGATATTTTGAATAGTATTCCATTTGCAGACATATGTATAACTTCTTCGATAGAACTATCTTTAGACAAAGCTCCTAAATCAGCTTTCTCCAGTGAAGAGGCCAAGGGAATTAAGATTGATTTTCTAGTTGCATCAGGAGAAAAGTGCCAACGCTGTTGGAAAATACTTCCAGAAGTAAACATTACAAATCCAATTTGTGGTAGGTGTGATGAAGCTTTGAAAGGCCAAACCAATTTTGGAAATTCTATCGTTTAAAAGATTATGCTTTAAAACGTTTTTTTGAAAAAAAATTTCTTAAAAGTTCTGCAGCTTTTTCTTCTCCTATGCCTGAGTATATTTCTGGAACGTGGTGGGTTTGTTTACGATCAAAAATTCTTGCACCTTGTTGAATTCCACCAGATTTAGGGTCTGAAGCAGCAAAATAAATACGCCTTATTCTGGCATTTGCAATGAGCGCAGCACACATAGCACAAGGCTCTAAGGTCACATACATGTCACAATTCACCAGCCTTTCTGTTTTTAAGACAGTGCAAGCTTCTCGGATGGCTAAAACTTCCGCATGTGCAGATGGATCCAATCTTGCGCGTGTTTCGTTTCCAGCACGAGCCACGATATTACCAAAATTTTCCACAATTACTGCACCAATCGGCACCTCGCCTCTTTCAAGAGCTTTGGCTGCTTCCTCAAGCGCCATATTCATATAACTTCTAAACATAATATCTTTTCATATTTTATGAGGGGTTTCCCGATCTGACTTTTTATCATAAGTCACAGATATGAATAATCAATCGTCTAAAGGCAATCGCATTGCTAAAGTGCTTTCCAGAGCAGGAATAGCGAGCCGTCGAGAAGCTGAAAAAATAATATTAGAAGGCCGTGTCAAAGTTAATGGAGAAGTACTTACATCCCCAGCTTTTAATGTTCTTAATAGCGATATCATCCTTATCGATGGTGATCCAATCGCCAAGCCCGATGAAGAAAGGTTATGGTGCTTTCACAAACCGGTAGGCGCTATCACGACAGCTAAGGACGAGAAAAACCGCAAAACGATTTATGACTATTTTCCCTCAAACTTACCGCGTGTGATGCCAGTTGGTCGTTTGGATCTTAATTCTGAGGGCTTATTACTTTTGACAAATAGTGGTGAATTAAAAAGAAAACTTGAGCTACCAAGCTCTGAACTCAGTCGTCTATATAGGGTTCGCGTCAAAGGGCGCCCAAAAGAAGCTAGTTTAGAGTCACTCAGATCTGGTATCTCAATTGAAAAAGAATTCTTCAGACCTATGCAAATTTCATTAGACCGCCAGCAAGGAGCTAATGCATGGCTAACAATCGAGTTGAGGGAAGGTAAAAACCGAGAAATACGGCGTGCAATGAGCGAACTTGGATTACAAGTTAATCGACTTATAAGGATTGAGTATGGCCCATTTAAACTGGGCAATTTAAAACACGGTGAAGTGATGGAAATAAATAATAAATCAATCAGGCGCTCGCTCAGGAGCGTTGGTGTGGATTTAGCAAAAGCAAATAGTAAAAAAAGAAGTCAAACTAAATACTCAGAAGTTTCAAGAAAGCTACATTAAAAATTATTAGGTAAATCTTGAATAAAACCACTTTATCTAAAGAAATTTTAGTCTTGAATTAGAAGAGGAAATTCCAAAATGAGAGCTGTGATTCAAAGGGTAAAAAATGCAAGTGTTTCGATCTCAGACCAAATTGTAGGCAAATGCGAAACTGGCGCACTCATACTAGTTTGTGCAATGAAAAATGATACCATCGATCAAGTAGAAAAGCTTGCAAACAAGATCTCAAAAATCAGAATATATCAAGATGAAAACAAGAAAATGAACCACTCTTTAACGGATATAAATGGTTCGGCTTTAGTTATTAGCCAATTCACTTTAGCTGCTGATGTAAAACGAGGCAATCGTCCTGGGTTTTCAGAGGCGGCAGCACCAGAAAATGCAAAATATCTTTATAATTATTTTGTATCTTGCCTTAAGCAGCATGGAATATCTACACAAACTGGGAAATTTGGAAGTGAGATGGCAGTAAATCTGATTAATGATGGGCCAGTAACAATATGCCTGGACACAGACCAATTTTAGATTTGGAGATCCTCAGCTAAGCCAGAATACGATTAATTTAATTTTATGTTAACGAATTTGTATATTTTTTTAACTCAGCTCGAGCAACTTGCCGACGATGAACAGCATCTGGGCCGTCTGCAAATCTAAGGGTCCTGATATGTGTCCACATATTTGCTAAATCAAAGTCTTGGCTTATTCCCGCTGCACCATGCAATTGCATAGCTTCATCGATCACTTTTCCAGCCATCAATGGAGCAATAACTTTGATTTTTGAAATCCAAGGCTGAGCCGCACGAACACCTGCTGTATCCATCATATAAGCAGCTTTAAGGCACAGTAATCGAGACATTTCTATTTCCATACGAGCGTTTGCTATAATATCGTAATTTCCCCCCAAATCTGTGAGCCTTTTTCCAAAAGCTTCACGAGACAAACCACGACGGCACATCATTTCCAAGGCCTTCTCAGCTTGTCCAATTGCTCGCATACAGTGATGTATACGGCCAGGACCAAGCCTACCCTGGGCGACCTCAAAACCTCTGCCTTCGCCAAGTACAACACTAGAAGATGAAATACGTACATCTGTAAATTTCAAATGCATATGTCCATGAGGGGCGTCATCGTTACCAAAAACTTGCATTGGTCTTAGTATCTCAATACCGGGTGTTTTTGGATCAAGAACAAACATGGTATGGCGGTTATGTTTAGATGCACTTGGATCCGTACATGCCAATAATATATATAAGTCGCATCGCGGATCTCCAGCTCCAGAAATCCACCATTTTTCACCGTTAAGTACCCAGCTTTCACCTTCCTTGATAGCACTAAAGGCTAGCTGCGCAGCATCAGAAGAAGCAGTATTTGGTTCAGTCATGACATAAGCTGAGCGAATTTTCCCATCCAATAAATCATAAAGCCATCGGTTTTTGTGTTCCTTTGTGCCATAACGCTCAAGAACTTCCATGTTACCAGTATCCGGAGCGTTACAATTAAAAATTTCAGCTGCGATACTGACCTTTCCCATTTCTTCAGCTAAATAGGCATATTCCACGGTTGATAAACCATATCCTTTTTCACTGTCAGTTAACCAAAAATTCCATAGTCCACGTTGACGAGCTTTTATTTTCAATTCATCCAAAATCTTAAGCTGTCTATCAGTGTGCTGAAATCTATTTCCACTCGGATGCTTACCCACCTCAGAGTGAAACTCAGCATCCAAAGGCTCTATTTCATTATTTACCATTTCTCGAACGGCATCGATCAAGGGCGCTACTTTTTTGGTAATACCTAAATCCATTTTTCTGCCTCAATTAAGTTAATTTATAGTTTGCAAACATTTCTCTAAGTGTAAGTTTTGACACTTTACCGGTAGCCGTTAATGGCAGAGCATCTAAAAACTCTATGGCATCTGGCAACTGCCATTTCGCAATATGCCCAAGAAGTAGATCGTCAATTTCTTGTTTAGTAACACGAATATTTCCGTTTGACACGACTACAAGAAGTGGTCGTTCCTCCCATTTTGGATGAGAAACGGCAATGACAGCACAATTCGCCACTTTTGGATGGCCCATGACGACATTTTCAATATCAATTGAACTAATCCATTCTCCACCTGACTTTATCAAGTCTTTAGCTCTATCCTGAATATTGAGAAACCCATCTGAGGTTATCGAGGCAATATCGCCTGTTCCAAACCACCCCTCTTTATCAAAAGATTCTTCTGTAGACTGTTCATTTTTATAATAACCAGAAATAATTGCATTTCCCCGAACATACAGTTCGCCTGAAGCCTCTCCATCATGCGGTAGAGAACTACCTTTTTCGTCAACGATTTTTAAATCAACTCCAAACACCCTGCGACCTTGATTGCACTTTTTTAATATTTGCTCATCCGAAGAAAGCAATTTCGTCATAGGTTGAGGTAGAAAACCTTGTGTCCCAACGGGGCTCATTTCAGTCATTCCCCAAGCGTGACAAACAGTAATTCCTAGACCCTCAAATTCTTCAATCATTGATTTGGGAGCCGCGGAACCACCGATGACAACATTTTGGAACTGGGAAGGAGCTTTGCCCTGATTTCGAATTTCCTCGAGAAGTCCAAGCCATACTGTAGGTACTCCCCACGCAGAATTAACATTTTCATGATCCATTAGGTTAAATAGTGAAGCTCCATCTAAGTTTGGGCCCGGAAAAATCAATGACGTTCCTGTCAAAGGCGCCGCATAAGGAAGACCCCAAGCATTAACATGAAATAATGGCACCACTGGCAAAACTTTCATTCCATTACCAAGAAAAAGACCCATATTTAATGAAATTGTCAGTGCGTGAAGTACGGTAGACCGATGTGAGTAGAGCGCCCCCTTAGGATTTCCAGTAGTTCCGGAGGTATAACAAAGACCCGCTGCCGTATTCTCCGGCAATTCTGGCCAAATAATTTTTTGAGAACTCTCAGTTATTAATGTTTCATAAGATAAATATTCATCCGAGAAGTTGGACATACTTTCACTGCTCGCCATCACAATGATTACTAAATTTTTGGGTAACTTTGAAGCAAGCTTCTCTATGATTGGGACAAAAGTAGTATCTACAAATAAAATACTATCACCAGCATGCTCAAGTATATAAAGCATTTGTTCAGCGCTTAATCTTGGATTAATTGTATGGCATACAGCTCCAACTCCACTGATTGCATAATATAATTCTAAATGCCGATAACCATTCCATGCAAGAGTAGCGACTCTGTCACCTTTTTTTACACCTAAATTCAAAATGGCATTAGCCAATTTGCTAACTCTGACCAGACAATCGCTGTAGGTGTAACGGTGTACATCACCCTCTGTCCGTAATGAAACAACTTCACTTACAGAGTGATTTTCCGCAGCAAATTTCAAAATCTCTATTATTGAAAGATCGCGATGCATCATCTGGCCAAGCATTGTAATTTCCTCCAAAGATTGCGCGCTGTTTTATTGTAAAATCATTACTATAAGACCACGAAATGAAAAAAAATATGTTATATTAATTTCTTAGTGTCCAGCGGAATTTTAGGCTTTGAAAGACGGTTTCTGGTTACCCAATTAAGTTGATGCTGCGCCCTTGTAATTGCAACATAAGTTAATCGCTTCCAAAGCGGTTGTCCCGATTCTATTCTTCCTGTATTCGACGCTACGGCTAAATCACTTGAAATAACTTGTACTTGCTCCCATTGGGATCCCTGCGATTTATGGATTGTTACGGCTGAACCATGTAGAAAAGTGGCACCCATACGAGCTGCAAATGGTATAAATGGTTCCTCTACATCAGGCTTTTCAATTTTAACAATTGAAGCTGCTGAAACCTGTGGATCGTCTGAGCCTATTATGTGGAGCTTGGAAAAGCCCGGCTTTCTTCCAGGCCCTAAATAAATGACATGAGCTCCCTTGATCAGGCCACGCGCCTCAAGATCTATCCTTTTTTTTCGATGCTTCAGTGGCAATTCAATACCATCACAAATTAACGGTTCCCCTGGTACCAACTCAGTTTCAGTTATTGAATGAGCTTCTCTAAAAGCACTAATAAGACGAATTCGGGTCGAGTTCCGCCAGACCAGAACGGGACTGAATGCCATCAAATCAATATTCACTCTCTGACTATAGATAACTCTTTCATCAGAAATCGAGGCTTCCTTAACCATTTGATCAAATGCCAGAAAATCTATACTTGGATCCTGTAATTTACTAGCCAACTCCAGAATTGGGTTATCATTTTGTTGACGATGAATTTGCCTTAGAAAACATTTTCTTTTGTCGGGAATTTTATCGAAAACCATACTCCCAGATTGATTAATAGGAGCTAATTGGGCCGGATCACCAAATAGAATTAAGTTGGAAAAAATTTCTTTTAAATCCTCAAATTGCTGATTATCAAGCATTGAGGCCTCATCAACGAAACCAACATCCAGCGGCTCTTCTCTACGTTTCCAACCTTGGATAAAGTCTGATCCTTTTAAACCAGCAGACGCTAAAGCCCCCGGGATAGATTTATTTGTTTTATAAAATTCGAAAATACGATCTAAAATCGATTTTTCAAAATTCTCATTGTCAGGTCGAGCCGAGTTTCCAACCAACCACTCGGCAATTTTTTCATATTCGGGATCATATATTGGAGTATATAAGATGCGATGAAGAGTGGTCGCAGGAACTCCCTTACTTCTCAAAACGCTCGCCGCTTTATTTGTAGGCGCTAAAATTGATAAGGAACGTTCTGTTCTAAGTCTTTTGCTTTCATAATCGCCCGTAATAATATTTATACCAGACAACTTCAAAGCCTCGAAGAGCTTTGAAATTAATAACGTTTTTCCTGTTCCTGCTCTTCCAATTATGCTTAAAAGAGAAGATTGGCGATCAGATTTTGACGATAACTTTGCTTCTTCAAGGTCTATGCCTGAAAGTCTAAGAGTTGATACAACTTCATTATAGGCTTTATTTTGGTCACCAGAAAAATAAACTACGTCACTTGCCATAAACAATTGTTTATACTTTTAGCCTGACTTAGACCACTCATAATCTCTATTTTTGAGTAGCCAATCTTTCCCAAAAACGTTTAAATTAAATTTAAAGATTTATCGTGACGCAAAAAAATCTTAACGTAAACGCGCCACCAAAATAACCTATTATTTAAATTTATTAGTCGATTAGAGCTTCTGATAAAGTCCGAAGGCCTTTGTGCGGAGATTGAACCAAAACTGCCATATTTCCAGGCTTATGTTCGTTCCGCCTCATTTTCATATGTGCTTCAGGTATCTCATTCCAATAAAAAACTTCCGACATGCAAGGATCTAGCCTTTGTTCAATCATCAGTTGGTTAGCAGCAGAAGCCTGTTTAAGGTGTGCAAAGTGACTACCCTGAATTCTTTTTTGATTCATCCATACGTAACGAGCATCCATGGTAAGGTTGTATCCAGTCGTTCCCGCGCATATCACTACCATCCCACCCGTCTTGCAAACAAAGGTTGAAACAGGAAAAGTTGTTTCCCCTGGGTGTTCGAACACCATATCGACATTTATTCCCTTGCCAGTTATTTCCCAAATCGCTTTGCCAAACTTTCTAGCTTCAGCAAACCAATCTTTAAATTCAGGGCTATTGACTGTCGGTAATTGTCCCCAACAATTAAAATCTTTTCGGTTAATAACCCCTTTAGCGCCGAGTTTAGTTACAAAGTCTCTTTTATCTTCGTCCGATATAACGGCAATAGCGTTGGCGCCAGCAGTTTTAACCAATTGAATAGCATAAGAACCTAATCCACCTGATGCGCCCCACACTAAAACATTTTGGCCAGGTTTCAAATCATGGGGCTGATGACCAAACAGCATTCTATAAGCCGTTGCCAAGGTCAACGTGTAACAAGCACTCTCTTCCCAACTCAAGTGCTTTGGACGTAGCATAAGTTGTTGACTTTGTACCGCCGTAAACTGAGCGAAAGAACCATCCGGGGTTTCATATCCCCAAATTCTCTGGCTGTTCGAATACATTGGGTCGCCACCGTTGCACTCCTCATCATCGCCATTATCTTGATTACAATGTATCACAACTTCATCGCCCACTTTCCAGCGGGTTACTTTTTCACCCACAGCCCAAACGATTCCTGAAGCATCGGAACCGGCAATGTGATATTCGGCTTTGTGTACATCAAACGGGCTTATTGGCACGCCGAGGCCAGCCCAAACACCATTATAATTAACACCTGCAGCCATAACCAAAACTAATACGTCGTGGCTGTCGAGCTTTGGAGTATCAACGATTTCAATTTCAAATGACTGGTCAGGCTCTCCATGTCTCTCGCGACGTATCGTCCAAGCCAACATTTTTGGAGGAACAAAGCCCATTGGAGGGATCTCTCCAATTTCGTATAGATCTTTTTCAGGTGCATCATACCGAACTAACGAGTCGTTTGCATCTAAAGCCATTTGTTTCTCCATCAATTCTAACCGGTGCGAAATATTGTTTCGTTCAATGAGCAATATAATCTCAAAGGTAATATTACAACCTATTTTGTATATATTTAGTAATTTTATTTCACAGATAAATTATTTATATTATAAATATCTGTTTTTTATATTAATAATTTTTAACATTTCATTTTTAGAAAGAGTAAAAATTAAGTAAAATTGCTAATTTTTCTATTTTTTATAGTAGAAAATTGACTTTTTTTCTAATTTTCTAAATAAACATACAAATAAGCGAAATATTATTATCAAGGGAAACTTTAGTTGTGAAAGAAAAAAAAGACCTTCCTTGGTTAATAAGAACTTACGCTGGTCACTCAACAGCTAAAGAGTCCAATAAACTATATCGGTCAAACCTTGATAAGGGGCAAACTGGCCTTTCCGTTGCATTCGATCTTCCAACACAAACAGGATATGATAGCGATCATATATTGGCTCGGGGAGAAGTTGGAAAAGTTGGAGTCCCTATAAGTCACCTCGGCGACATGCAAACTCTGTTCGATCAGATACCATTAGAGGATATGAATACCTCTATGACAATTAATGCAACCGCCCCTTGGTTGTTAGCGCTTTACGTGGCCGTAGCTGAGGAACAAGGAGCTGACATATCTAAATTAAAAGGTACTGTTCAAAACGATCTTGTGAAAGAGTACCTGAGCCGAGGAACATATATTTTCCCTCCTGAACCATCGATGAAATTAATCGGCGACGTAGCGGAATATTGCTTTGATAATATTCCCAAGTGGAACCCAATGAATATATGTTCCTACCATCTGCAAGAAGCTGGAGCGACGCCGGAACAAGAGTTAGCTTATGCACTCGCAACTGCAATCTCCGTTTTAGATGAGCTTAAAACCCGAGTTCCTCAGCGCGAATTTCCAGAATTGTGCGGAAGGTTATCATTCTTTGTAAATGCTGGAATCAGATTTGTTACAGAGATGTGCAAAATGAGGGCATTCGTCGATCTATGGGATGAAATTTTAACACACAGATATGGCGTTGAAGATCCTAAGTTTAGGCGCTTTCGTTACGGCGTACAAGTCAACAGCTTAGGTTTAACTGAACAACAACCAGAAAATAATGTTTACCGCATTTTAGTCGAAATGCTTGCAGTTACACTATCTAAAAAGGCAAGAGCACGAGCAGTTCAGCTTCCTGCGTGGAATGAAGCCTTGGGCCTTCCAAGGCCTTGGGACCAACAATGGTCTATGAGAATGCAACAGATCGTGGCATTCGAAACGGACCTTTTAGAATACGAAGACCTATTTGATGGGAACCAAGTCGTTGATGCAAAAGTAGAATCTCTGAAAGCAAGCGCACGGTATGAACTAGAAACGATAGAGACGCAGGGCGGCGCTTTAAACGCGATAGAATACATGAAGTCACGGTTAGTGGAAAGCAACACCGATCGGTTGCAAAATATTGAAAATAATTACACGACAGTGGTTGGTGTCAACAAGTTTACAAACACTGAAAAGTCGCCGCTAGTTTCGGGTGATGGCGGGATAATGGTTGTCGATCCATCAGTTGAGAAAGATCAAATTGATCGGCTAAATCTATGGCGAAGCAAACGGGATCAAAAATTAGTAAACAAAGCTTTATTCAAGTTAAAGAAAGCGGCATTAGATGGGCAAAATATTATGCCTTCTAGTATCGAGGCAGCCAAAGCAGGAGCCACAACAGGTGAATGGGCGCAAGAAATGAGAAATATCTATGGCGAGTATCGTGGCCCAACCGGAGTAGCAACGGGTGTATCTAATAAAACGGATGGATTAGAGGAGCTTCGGAGCGCCGTTGATGCCGTTAGCGATAAGTTAGGAGAAAGATTAAAATTTCTAATCGGCAAACCAGGTCTAGATGGACACTCAAATGGAGCTGAACAAATAGCTTCTAGAGCTCGTGATTGTGGAATGAAAATTGAATATGAAGGAATCCGTCTGACCCCAAAAGAACTTGTGGAAACTGTCAAAGCGACAAAAGCTCACGTAGTTGGCCTTTCCATCTTATCCGGAAGCCATATACCACTAGTTCAGGACATGGTCAGCCTATTGGCAAAAGAAGGGTTAACAAAAATTCCAATCGTTGTTGGCGGTATTATTCCAGAGGAAGACAAAATAAAATTGCTAAAGATGGGGGTTTCGAAAGTTTACACTCCCAAAGACTTTGAAATGAATACTATAATGATGGATATAGTTGACTTAGCCGAACCGAGAGAGATTGCTGCCGAGTAAAAATTTATTTTACAAAAGAAGTTATTTTAAAAGCCAATTGTAAAATAACAGCTAAGATGCAATCAACTACTTTAGATAAAAAAGTTTGCGCTGCATAAAATGAAAATAAGATCCTTAGTTAATGCCGATTACGAAGAATGGCGAGGTCTCTGGTTATCTTATTTAAATTTCTATGAAACTTCTCTCGCTGACGAAGTAATTAATGAGACGTTCTATCGATTTATTGACGATCATCAAACTAAGCAAAATGCATTAGTGGCGGAAGATGAAATCGGTTTGGTTGGTTTAGTGCATTATATTTTCCATCCTCACAATTGGAAAATTGAGGAAGTTTGTTACCTACAAGATTTATTCGTTACACCTCAAAAAAGGGGTCAAAAAATTGGTCAGATGTTAATTGAAAGTGTTTATGAAGAAGCTAATAGTTTTGGAGCACCATCTGTCTATTGGCTTACACAAGAATTCAATAGGCCTGCAAGAAAACTTTATGATAAGATTGCTGATTTAACACCATTTATAAAATATGCACGAAGGAACCAATAATGACACCTCATATAAATGCCGCCAAAAAAGATATTGCAGAAATAGTTTTGATGCCCGGAGATCCATACAGGGCAAAATGGGCTGCAGAAAATTTTTTAAAAAAGCCCCGATTAGTCAACCAAGTAAGAGGGATGCTTGGCTTTACAGGTCAATATAAAGATACAGAAGTTACTATTCACGGTTCAGGCATGGGAATGCCCTCTCTTTCCATATACGTTAACGAGCTTATAAGAGATTACGGTGCAAAAACATTAATCAGAATAGGATCATGCGGAGGAATGCAAAAGCACGTGAAAATTCGTGATATTATTTTAGCCCAAACGGCCTCATCAATACAAACCCCCTCCTCAGCAATCTTTCGAGAATTAAACTTTGCACCTTGCGCAGACTTCGACCTACTCGCGGCAGCAGCTGAAGCCTCAAAAAAGAAGGAAAGCAAAACACACATAGGTGGAATTTATTCTTCAGACGTATTCTATGATGAGAGACCAGATCTTAATGAACAGATGGTTAGACATGGAATCTTGGGGGTAGAAATGGAAGCGGCAGAGCTTTATAACTTAGCGGCTAGACACAGTTGTAGAGCCTTAGCTGTTTTAACAGTATCAGATCACCTGCAGACAGGCGAGGCACTTCCACCAGAAGATAGGCAGAGTTCGTTCGGGGAAATGGTAGAAATTGCACTTGAGGCTGCAACTTCCACCAGTTAGTTAAAATCTTGGTATTAGTTGGTTTTTTCAACCATTAGCTTCTTAACTTCAGCTATTGCTAATGCCGGGTTTAGGCCTTTTGGACAAGTCTTTGCACAATTCATTATAGTGTGACAACGATACAACTTAAAAGGATCATCCAAGTCTTCAAGTCGCTCATCAGTTGCTTGATCTCTGCTATCAATAATCCAGCGATAGGCATGTAACAGCGCTGCTGGGCCTAAATATCTATCACTATTCCACCAGTAAGAAGGGCACGATGTTGAACACGAAGCGCACATCACACATTCGTAAAGTCCATCTAACTTTTTTCTATCGTCTATAGATTGCTTCCACTCTTTAGCAGGCCTATTTGTTTTGGTTTCAAGCCAAGGCATAATAGAAGCATGCTGAGCATAAAAGTTTGTTAAATCAGGAATTAAGTCTTTTATAACTGGCATATGCGGTAAAGGATATATCTTTACTTCCCCCTTAACTTCATCGAGACCATAAATACAAGCTAGAGTATTTATACCATCAATATTCATAGCACATGAACCGCAAATACCCTCACGACAAGAGCGTCGGAAAGTCAGAGTAGGATCAATCTCACTTTTAATCTTTATAAGCGCATCAAGTATCATTGGACCGCAGGTATCCAAATCAACAAAATACGTGTCCACCCGCGGATTTTCATCATCGTCAGGCGACCAGCGATAAATTTTGAATTTCCGAATATTTGTTGCACCTTCGGGTTTTGGCCAAGTTTTTCCTGTCAAAACCCTAGAATTTTTTGGCAATCTCAACTGGACCATCACCCAACTCCATTTTTATTCAAATTAAAACTTATAAGTTTTTAGTACATTTGCAGGTTAATATTTCTGATTTCAAATTAGAAAGTTCGTTCTTTAGGCTCAATCTTTTTCAGCTCGATACCACCCTCTTTTTCGTGAGACAACGGATCACGTATTACATCTCTGTATGATAGTTTTATCCTATGTCCATCCACTTTTGCTAAAGTGTGAACCCTCCAGTTTTCATCATCTCGCACTGTAAAATCTTCGTGCGCATGTGCCCCCCGGCTTTCTTTGCGAGCCTCAGCTCCAGCTATGGTTGCCAAAGCGTTTGGCATAAGATTTGTTAACTCTAGGGTTTCCATCAGGTCACTATTCCACACTAAAGAACGATCCGTAACATTAAGGTCAGATATTTTTTCTGCCAAGTTAACCATCTCACTTAATCCTTGCGACATAGTCTCTGAAGTTCGAAAAACTGCAGCATCTTTTTGCATTGTTTTCTGCATATCGAGCCGCAACTCTGATGTAGGTGTGGATCCTTTTGCATGTCTTAAATTATCAAAACGGTCCAGAGCAGCGTCAACCGAAACAACATTAGTTTGCGGAATTTGACTACTCCTATCAATAACTTGTCCAGCCCTGAGGCCAGCTGCCCTACCAAATACAACAAGGTCAATTAGTGAATTCGATCCTAACCTATTTGCACCATGCACCGAAGCGCACCCTGCCTCACCGACAGCCATTAGTCCTGGTACAATTGCATTTTGATCACTCGCACTGGGATTTATGACTTCGCCCCAGTAATTGGTTGGAATACCACCCATATTATAGTGCACTGTAGGCAATACGGGAATAGGCTGTTTAGTTACATCTACCCCAGCAAAAATTTTAGCACTTTCTGAAATTCCTGGAAGGCGCTCAGCAAGCGCATCAGGTGGTAAGTGGCTCAAATTTAGGTGAATATGGTCACCATCCTTGCCTACGCCTCGACCCTCTCGCATTTCCATTGTCATACAGCGTGAAACATAGTCTCTGGGTGCTAGATCCTTGTAATGAGGCGCATAGCGCTCCATAAAACGTTCACCTTCAGAATTAGTAAGGTACCCACCTTCACCTCGAGCTCCTTCAGTAATCAAGCACCCTGATCCATAAATTCCGGTCGGATGAAATTGAACAAACTCCATATCTTGTAAGGGAAGGCCAGCACGAGCAACCATGCCACCTCCATCACCCGTGCAAGTATGTGCAGAAGTGGCACTAAAATAAGCCCTTCCATAACCGCCCGTTGCCAAAACAACCATTTTGGCGTTAAAAACGTGAATTGTACCGTCATCGAGCTTCCAGCAAACGACACCAGTACAAACACCATCATCAGAAAACATAAGATCTAATGCAAAATACTCTATGTAAAACTCTGCCTCATTTTTGAGAGACTGACCATAAAGTGTATGTAAAATTGCGTGACCGGTTCTATCTGCAGCAGCACATGTTCTTTGAACAGGCGGCCCTTCTCCAAATTCAGTTGTATGACCACCAAATGGCCGTTGATATATTTTGCCTTCCTCAGTGCGACTAAATGGCACCCCATAATGCTCCAATTCATAGACAGCCTTTGGGGCTTCTCGAGCAAGATATTCCATTGCATCAGTGTCGCCCAACCAGTCAGAGCCTTTCACGGTGTCATACATATGCCATTGCCAATGATCTGGACCCATGTTTGACAATGACGCTGCAATGCCCCCCTGAGCAGCTACAGTGTGAGACCGAGTTGGAAACACCTTTGTAACACAAGCTGTCTTTAATCCTTGCTCTGCCATTCCTAAAGTCGCTCGCAAACCGGCGCCACCTGCTCCGACAACAACTACGTCATAGTCGTGCGTTTCATAGGAATAAGCTAGCATTAGTTTACCTTTACAGAGCTATTATCGCAATTGAATACAAGCCAATAACCATCAGCAATCGGCTAACAACCTTCACAAGAAGTAAAGCCATGCCGTAGGTTCGACCACGTACATAATCTTCAATTAGGGTTTGAGCGCCGGATTGAAAATGCTGCAAACCAATAATTAACGTAAGTGCGACAATCAGCGCGGGGAGAGGCTTAGATAAATATTCAACTACAGCTTCATGATCTTCGCCAATAATTGATCCAAATGTAAATATGAATGCCGGGATCAAAAAGAATAATGCAATTGAAGTGAGTTTCATTGCAAAGTGAGGATTAATAAGTGATTTTGAACCGCTCATTTTAAAACAAATGTCCCATCAGTAAATCGACTCATATAGCTCACCACAAAATAAAAATTGTTATAATCGTGAGCAAAAAAGACCCAAAAACTACCAACCAGCCTAGATATTCTGCGGTCTTCAAATCTAATCCAATTGCTCTATCCCAAATTAAATGCCGCAATCCACCTAAAAGGTGATACCAAACGGCCCAAAGAGAAGCTGTTAAAACCAATGTCCCAAGCCAACTGTTCATAAACGAGTCAATCACTGTGAAGTACTGAGGAGAAGTTGCTGCCGAGAAAAGCCAACAAACAATGAGAAAGACGCTTACAATAAGAGCATTTCCCGTAATGCGTATTAAGATTGAAGTTATCGAGGTCAATTGAGGCTTATATATCGTCAAATGCGGTGAGAGAGGTCTGTTGCCTCGGTCTGCATTAGCCATTTAAAACACCCTTAAATCTTGTTTTTGTAATGTTAGTAATAGATCAAAATTTTTGTTTTGCTAGTCCGTTTTAGCTTCATCTTATAAAAATTAAGTTAAATTAAATTACCTACATTAAAAAATACTGGAAAATATCTAATTGAAGTGGATTAATTTCAGTATCTGGTCAGCATAAGATTAACTATACAAGTGCTACCCATATAAGCCTGGCGCCAGTCAATGTTAGAAGAATATATGTAAAAGAAAAGAATAAACGTTCAGAAATAATAAAGTGTGCTTTTACACCAATCCAGACGCCCAATAGAGCAAAAGGTGACAAAATTAGATCCAGAAAAAGAGTTTCAAGTGTAAATAAACCCAGGAAAGTATATGGTACGGCCTTTGCCAAATTCACTGCCCAAAACACGATGACTGTCGTTGCTTGATACTCAGTCTTAGTTGGTTTTTTAGATAACAGATAAATTGCCGCCGGCGGACCTCCTGCGTGGCTAATAAAGCTAGTAAAACCAGCAAAGCACCCTAGAAAAATACCAAAAAAATCTGAAAGTGGTCGAATAGGCTTTTGGATAGTAGTCCACGTTTGCAAAGCTTGCCAAAAAACAAAAGCCAAACAAATAATTCCAATTAAGAATCTAAAAAAATCAGCACTTACGTTAGAGTAAAGCAGGGCACCCAAGATTACTCCAGGAATACTCCCCACAACAAGTATCCAAGACTCCCGAGATAACCATTTCCTCCAATATGGCTTTAAACTACCAAAGTCCATTAGGATAAGAAGTGGCAGCATTATTCCAATTGCACTTCCAGGCTCAATAATTGTTGCAAGAATTGCAGCCGAAGCAAAAGCTGCACCAGACCCAAAGCCTCCCTTGCTTATTCCTGCAAAAACAGTCGCAAAAGTAGCAATCAATATAAATTCAAAGTTAAAGTACATGCTTTACGATTTATATGAATAAGTTATGGTTTCCTATGCAATTAATCCGAAATTAGGATATTGGTTATTTTTTTCATGTTGTGATTACGATGACAGGCTTGCAGAATTGATAATAAGAGATTAGCACCCAAACCAGAAAAAAGTTTAAGGAGTAAACCTCATGACCAGACCAAAGATAGCTCTAATTGGAGCAGGGCAAATTGGTGGAACGCTGGCTCACCTGACTGCGATAAAGGAACTGGGCGATGTAATCCTTTTTGACATAGCCGAAGGAATACCGGAAGGAAAAGCACTAGACATTGCACAGTCTGGACCTTCAGAGGGGTTTGACGCTCGATTGAAGGGAACTCAGTCTTATTCCGATATCGCTGGAGCAGATGTATGCATAGTTACTGCGGGTGTACCCCGAAAGCCTGGCATGAGCCGGGATGATCTTATTGGAATAAATCTTAAAGTTATGAAATCCGTTGGTGAAGGCATCAGAGATTATGCGCCAAATGCCTTTGTTATATGCATAACCAACCCTTTAGACGCTATGGTCTGGGCCCTACGTGAGTTTTCTGGCCTTCCCCACAATAAAGTCTGCGGGATGGCAGGCGTTCTGGATAGTGCAAGATTTAGACACTTTTTAGCCGAAGAGTTTAAAGTTTCGATGAAGGATGTGACAGCTTTTGTATTAGGTGGACATGGCGATACAATGGTGCCCTTGGCACGTTATTCAACAGTTGCAGGAATACCGCTACCTGACTTAGTTGAAATGGGGTGGACTACAGAAGAGAAATTAGAAGGTATAATTCAGAGAACACGGGATGGTGGAGCTGAGATTGTTGGCCTTCTAAAGACAGGTTCAGCGTTTTATGCACCCGCAACGTCAGCAATTGAAATGGCTGAAGCTTATCTTAAGGATCAAAAACGCGTCTTACCTTGCGCTGCATATTGTGAAAACCAATTTGGCCTCAATGGTATGTATGTTGGTGTGCCAACTATTATTGGTGCAGGTGGAATAGAGAAAATAGTCGAAATAAAATTAAGCGAAGATGAGCAACTTATGTTCGAAAAATCGGTTCAAGCCGTAAATGGTCTCGTTAAGGCGTGCAAAGAGGTAGATAAAACACTGGCTTAGGCTTGCGGCATATCCGTTCACAGCAGATCTGCTCTTTCGGAGCCAAACTTTAAATTGATAGCATTATATTATTTTGCGAATTTTGTGATCACTAATTTTTTTTATGTGATCACAAAATTGTAAATTTGTGAAATTTATTATAATTATTTAATAAATTTCTTCCAATTATGTTACTTAATATGGCATTATTTTTATAACCCACCAACACAAGGTTACAAAATGAATATTCATGAATACCAAGCTAAAGGCTTGCTCCGAAACTATGGGGCTCCCGTTTCTGACGGTCGCATTGTAGTGAAATCTGAAGATGCAAAGACTGCTGCGGGAGAACTTGACGGTCCGGTGTGGGTTGTCAAAGCTCAAATTCACGCAGGTGGGCGCGGCAAAGGCTCTTTTAAGGAGCAAGATGCAGGAGAAAGTGGTGGAGTTAGGATTGCTAAGTCTGTTGAACAAGCTGCAGAAGAAGCAAAAAAGATGCTTGGTCGTACACTTATTACGCATCAAACAGGTCCTGCTGGAAAACAAGTAAATCGCGTTTACATAGAACAGGGAGCCGAAATTGAGAGCGAATTGTATCTTGCGCTTTTAGTAGACAGAGTAACATCTAGAATATCTTTTGTGTGCTCAACAGAGGGCGGAATGGATATTGAAGATGTTGCAGCCCGTAGCCCTGAAAAAATTCTCTCTTTTTCTGTAGATCCCGCAACTGGATATCAAGCTTTTCATGGTAGGAAAATTGCCTTTGCTCTGGGACTGGAGAATTCTCAAGTCAAAGAGTGTATAAAACTCATGGGACAACTTTTTAAAGCGTTCTTAGAAAAAGACATGGAAATGTTAGAAATCAATCCCTTGATCGTGACTAAAAATGGTAATCTTACAGTCCTAGATGCAAAGGTAGGCTTCGATAGTAATGCAATCTACCGACACCAAGATATAGCGGATTTAAGAGACACGACAGAGGAAGATCCAAAAGAATTGGAAGCTAGTAAATACGACTTGAATTATATTGCTCTAGATGGCGAAATTGGATGTATGGTTAATGGAGCTGGGTTAGCTATGGCAACTATGGACATCATTAAATTATATGGTGCTGAGCCAGCCAATTTTTTAGATGTTGGCGGCGGCGCGACAAAAGAGAAAGTCACAGAGGCTTTCAAAATTATTACGTCTGACCCAAAAGTTAAAGGTATCTTAGTTAATATTTTTGGTGGAATAATGCGATGTGATGTTATCGCAGAGGGAGTAGTAGCGGCTGTCAAAGAGGTTGGTTTGCAAGTTCCTTTAGTCGTTCGCCTGGAGGGAACAAATGTTGAAAAAGGGAAAGACATAATAAATAACTCCGGGCTTGATGTCATCGCCGCTGATGACTTGAAAGATGGAGCCAAAAAAATCGTAAAAGCAGTGAAGGGTTGAGTAATGGCTGTATTAATCGACGAAAAAACTAAGGTTATCTGTCAGGGTTTTACCGGCTCACAAGGAACATTTCATTCTGAGCAAGCCATAGCTTACGGAACAAAAATGGTTGGTGGCGTTACCCCTGGCAAAGGTGGCAACGATCATTTGGGCTTGCCTGTATTCAATTCTGTGCACGAGGCAAAACACAAGACAAACGCTAATGCTTCAGTAATATATGTGCCCCCCCCTTTCGCAGCAGACTCCATTTTGGAAGCAATAGATGCTCGTATGGAGTTAATTGTTTGTATCACTGAGGGAATACCTGTTCTGGATATGTTAAAAGTAAAAAGGGCCCTCGAAAACTCTACTTCTATCCTTGTTGGGCCAAACTGCCCTGGGGTAATAACCCCAGATGCCTGTAAAATAGGCATCATGCCCGGCCACATCCATAAGCGCGGATCTGTTGGAGTTGTATCAAGATCAGGAACTTTAACTTATGAAGCAGTAAAGCAAACGTCTGATGTTGGCTTAGGACAATCATCTTGTATTGGAATTGGAGGAGATCCGGTAAAAGGGACAGAACATATAGATGTCCTTGAATGGTTTTTGAAAGATGACGAAACAGAAAGTATCATTATGATAGGGGAAATAGGTGGCTCAGCCGAGGAAGAAGCCGCCCAATTTATAAAAGATGAGGCAAAAAAAGGGCGCAGCAAACCAATAGCGGGTTTTATCGCAGGTCGAACAGCACCACCCGGAAGGCGAATGGGACACGCCGGCGCAATTGTAGCAGGCGGCAAAGGCGGGGCCGAAGATAAAATCGAAGCTATGCAATCAGCAGGTATAATTGTCGCTGAAAGCCCGGGCAGTTTAGGTGAGGCTGTCTTGAAGGCAATTGGTTAGTAAAACAAAAATGGTAGCAAAAGTTTTATTTAAACCCAAAATGTAAAATTTAGGCAAAATTATGAATGATCAATCCCGAAACTCCGAATTTAAAGCCTCTTCCTTTATGCAAGGGCATAACGCTGAGTATTTAGAACAATTATACGCCCAATATGCGCAAGACCCAAAAGCCTTAGATGAAACCTGGCAAGAGTTTTTTAAGGCTATGGGCGATGATGAAGTAAGCATTAAAAAAGAGGCAGAAGGACCAAGTTGGGGAAGGCGCGATTGGCCACCTACTCTAAACGATGAAATAACGGCAGCGTTAGATGGTCAATGGACTCAAACGGAACAAACACAACAAATTGTCGAGAAGATAAGCAAAGTTGCCGAAGAAAAAAATATCGAAATATCCAATGATGCAATTCAACGAGCAGTTCTAGACAGCGTTCGAGCACTAATGTTAATTCGAGCTTATAGAATTCGCGGACATCTTGCAGCCGATTTAGATCCTCTTGGAATGCGAGACACTACAGAATCAAGAAATTCACTAGAACCTAAAAATTATGGGTTTTTAGAAACAGATTTGGATCGTCCAATTTTTATTGATAATGTCCTTGGTCTTCAAATTGCCACAATGAGACAAATTGTTGAAATAGTTAAAAGAACTTATTGTGGTACGTTTGCTTTGCAATACATGCATATTTCTGATCCAGAGCAGTCAGCATGGCTTAAAGAGAGAATAGAGGGCTATGGAAAAGAAATAAAATTTACTCGAGAAGGGCGAAAAGCTATCTTGAATAAATTAGTAGAAGCAGAGGGCTTCGAAAAATTTCTGCACGTTAAATACATGGGTACTAAACGCTTCGGTTTGGATGGTGGTGAAAGCCTAATTCCCGCCATGGAGCAAATAATAAAACGTGGCGGAGCGCTTGGTGTTAAAGAAATAGTAATAGGTATGCCCCATAGAGGCCGATTATCTGTACTTGCTAATGTAATGAACAAACCCTATCGCGCGATTTTTAATGAATTCCAAGGGGGGTCCTTTAAGCCAGAAGCGGTAGATGGATCAGGAGATGTCAAATACCATCTCGGAGCATCATCAGATCGAGAATTTGATGGAAATAATGTTCATTTATCTTTAACTGCTAACCCTAGTCATTTGGAGGCAGTAAACCCTGTTGTTGTTGGCAAAGTGCGAGCAAAACAAGAACAATTAAAAGATAACAAGCGAACCTCTGTTATGCCTGTTCTATTACATGGTGATGCTGCTTTCGCCGGCCAGGGTGTTGTGGCTGAGTGTTTCGGTTTATCAGGTTTAGTCGGACACAAAACCGGTGGCACAATGCATATTGTGGTCAATAATCAGATTGGCTTTACAACCGCACCGCACTTTAGCCGGTCATCACCTTACCCTACCGACATAGCCTTAATGGTTGAAGCTCCCATATTTCATGTCAATGGCGATGATCCGGAGGCTGTTGTTCACGCTGCAAAAGTGGCAACAGAATTTCGACAAAAATTTCAAAAAGATGTTGTCTTAGATATAATATGCTACCGACGATTTGGACATAATGAAGGGGATGAACCTATGTTCACAAATCCTCTGATGTACAAGCACATCAAAAAACAAAAAACCTCACTTTCTATTTATACTGACAGACTTGTTGAAGATGAATTGATCCCCGAAGGTGAAATAGAAGATATGAAAGCTGCTTTTCAGGCAAAAATGAACGATGAATTTGAAGCTGGACGAGACTACAAACCAAACAAGGCCGACTGGCTTGATGGAAGGTGGTCACATTTGGATAGGCATAAAGACGACTATCAAAGGGGGAAAACAGCAATTAGTGAAGAAACTTTCTTTGATGTTGGTAAAGCTTTGTCCCAGCCACCAAAAGAATATGAATTGCACAAAACTGTTTCCAGGCTTTTAGACAATAAAGCAAAAATGTTCGAGAGTGGTAAAGGTTTTGATTGGGCCACCGCTGAGGCGCTCGCCTTTGGATCACTTTTAACGGAAGGTTTTCCCGTTCGGTTATCAGGGCAAGACAGTACACGCGGCACGTTCAGCCAGAGACATTCGGGATTAATCAACCAATCAACTGAAGAGCGCTACTATCCACTGAATAATATTAGACAAGGTCAAGCAAAATATGAAGTGATAGACTCGATGTTATCTGAATATGCAGTCTTGGGATTTGAATACGGGTACTCTCTGGCTGAGCCAAATGCATTAGTTTTATGGGAAGCACAATTTGGTGATTTCGCTAACGGTGCTCAGATCATGTTTGACCAATTTATTAGTTCTGGTGAAAGCAAATGGCTTAGAATGTCGGGATTAACCATGTTACTTCCACACGGATTTGAAGGGCAAGGCCCCGAGCACAGCTCAGCAAAGTTAGAACGGTTTTTGCAAATGTGTGGTCAGGATAATTGGATCGTAGCCAATTGTTCCACCCCGGCTAATTACTTTCACATATTGAGACGACAAGTCCATCGGGATTATAGAAAACCACTTGTTTTAATGACGCCTAAATCTCTCCTGAGACACAAACTATGCACCTCCAAAGTGGACGACTTTACTAATGGTTCATCTTTCCATCGGGTTTTATGGGATGACGCAGAAAAGGGAAACTCAACCACAAAGTTAGTCAAAGATACAGAAATCAAGCGGGTAATTATGTGCTCAGGAAAAGTCTATTACGATTTACTGGAAGAAAGAGACGCAAGAGAATTAAATGATGTCTATCTGCTCCGATTTGAGCAATTTTATCCTTTTCCAGCAATGTCAGCAGTTAAAGAACTTGAGAGATTCAAAAATGCAGAAATGGTTTGGTGTCAAGAGGAGCCAAAAAACCAAGGTGCATGGTCTTTCATGGAACCAAATATTGAGTGGGTTCTAAATAGGATGAAGGCTAAGTTTAAAAGACCTATTTTTGTTGGTAGGCCAGCAAGTGCTTCACCAGCTACAGGACTAGCAAGTCAACACAAAGTACAACAAACGTCGCTTGTTGATGAAGCTTTAAATTTAAAGGAAATCAAAAAATGACCGATGTACGGGTTCCTACTCTTGGCGAAAGCGTAACAGAAGCAACAGTTGCAACTTGGTTTAAGCAACCTGGAGACAATATAAATATGGATGAAATGCTTTGCGAACTTGAAACCGACAAAGTAACAGTGGAAGTACCAAGTCCTGCCGCTGGAGTTATGGGGGACATAGTTGCCCAAGAAGGAAGTGTCGTTAGTATGGACGCACTGCTTACGACAATCAGTGAGGGTCGTGCTGAAAAACCAGAAAATGAGAAAAAGTTAGCTACGCAAAAAGATAATAATGTTATCAAAGCCAATACAGAAGTAATATCGGGCACTCAAAATTCAGATATTGAAGACGCGCCATCAGCAAAAAAATTAATGGCTGAAAATAATATTTCACCCAATCAAATCACTGGTACAGGAAAAGAAGGCCGAATAATGAAAGACGACGTACTCAAAGTAGTACAGTCTGCTGTGATTAAAACAACGGAAAATAGTCCAGTTTCTCGCGCGCCAAGTGCAGTAGAAGATGCTGATCGAGAAGAACGGGTGAAAATGACCCGGTTAAGGCAAACGATAGCAAAACGCCTTAAAGATAGTCAAAATACAGCCGCAATGCTAACAACTTACAATGAAGTAGATATGACAGAAGTTATGTCTCTTAGAAATGAATTTAAGGAATTGTTTGAAAAAAAACATGGTACTAAGCTAGGATTTATGTCTTTTTTTACAAAGGCTTGCTGTCATGCCCTCAAAGAAGTTCCCGAAGTAAATGCAGAAATAGACGGAACTGATATCGTATATAAAAATTATGTTCACATGGGAATAGCTGCAGGTACACCCACTGGGCTAGTCGTTCCGGTTATCCGGAACGCCGACAGCATGTCTTTTGCGGAAATTGAAAAGTCTATCTCTGAAAAGGGCAAGCGAGCAAGAGATGGCAAACTTAGTATGGATGAAATGCAAGGAGGAACCTTCACTATTTCTAATGGTGGAGTTTATGGATCTCTTATGTCTTCACCAATTTTAAACCCACCACAATCTGGAATTTTGGGAATGCATAAAATCCAAGACCGCCCTATGGCAATAAACGGTGAAGTAGTAATTCGGCCCATGATGTATCTAGCCTTGAGTTATGACCATCGGATTGTAGATGGAAAAGGCGCCGTAACATTTTTAGTTAGAGTAAAGGAGGCACTAGAGGATCCACGACGACTTCTTATGGATCTTTGATGATGTGCAGGAGGAAAAAATCAGATGTCTAAATATGATGTTATAGTCATAGGTGGTGGCCCAGGAGGGTATGTTGCATCTATTCGCTGCGCACAATTGGGTCTCCACACTGCTTGTGTTGAAGGCCGTGAAACTCTTGGGGGAACCTGTTTGAATGTAGGGTGTATTCCATCTAAGGCTTTATTACACGCAAGCCATCAACTCCATGAGGCGCAACATAATTTTGAGAAAATGGGATTAATAGCAAAGCCACCGTCTATAGACTGGGCAAAAATGCAAAACTATAAAAATGAAACAATTGATGCAAATACCAAAGGCATTGAATTTTTGTTTAAGAAAAATAAAATAGATCATTTAAAAGGTTGGGCCTCTATACCCGCTCCAGGAAAAGTTCAAATAGACGATAAAATTTTTGAAACTGAGAATATTATTATCGCTTCAGGTTCAGAGCCGAGTACAATTCCTAACGTTGAAATTGACGAAAAGGTAATTGTGTCATCAACTGGTGCACTATCATTATCTAAAATACCAAAAACGATGACGGTTATTGGCGCAGGCGTTATTGGTTTAGAACTCGGTTCTGTGTACGCACGGCTTGGAACAAAAGTTACAATTATTGAATACCTTGATTATATAACTCCTGGCATGGACAAAGAGGTACAAAAAACTTTTCTTAGAATTCTGAAAAAACAGGGTATTTCCTTTGTTATGGGAGCTGCTGTCCAGTCCGCTAGTAAATCAAAATCTGTGGGAACGGTAAAATACAAACTTAATAAAGATGATAGCCTGCACGAACTAGAAGGAGATACTATCTTAGTTGCGACCGGCAGAAAACCAAACACTAACGGCCTTGGTCTAGGCAAGTTAAATATGGAACTAACCGAGCGAGGCCAAATAAAAACTGATAGTGGATGGCAAACAAATATTCCAAGTATCTACGCTATTGGAGATGTCGTTGAAGGCCCAATGTTGGCTCATAAAGCAGAAGATGAGGGTATGGCAGTCGCAGAACAAATCGCTGGCAAAAATGGACATGTAAATTATCAAGTAATTCCAAGTGTCATTTATACTGCGCCTGAGGTAGCATCTGTAGGTTTAACTGAACAACAGGCAAAAGACAGTGACCGCTCCATTAAAATTGGAAAATTTATGTTTATGGGAAATGGCAGAGCAAAGGCAAATTTTGCGGCGGATGGTTTTGTAAAAATTTTAGCTGATAAAGATAGTGATCGTATTTTAGGAGCACACATCATAGGTCCTGCAGCTGGTGACCTCATACATGAGCTATGCATAGCAATGGAATTTGGAGCGTCAGCTCAGGATGTAGCCCTCACTTGCCACGCCCATCCAACTTATTCAGAAGCTGTCCGCGAAGCCGCTTTGGCCTGTGGGAGCGGAGCAATTCATGCATAAAATAACTATTTCCAACAATTTATATAGATTGCTTAGCTAGGCTCTGGCTCCATAGTCCCACTAGGTTTGGCTTTGGGCTTTGTTTTTGGAATAGCGGTAACGGAAGGTGCTGATGCACTACCATCGTCTTTGTCTTCATCATCAGAAAATGGCGGATCCCCATTCATAACTTTCTTTATTTCCTCACCAGTCAAAGTTTCATATTCAAGTAAACCCACAGCTAAGCGATCCCATTCTTTTTTCTTTTTTGTTAATATTTTGAAAGCGGTGTCGTAACCCTGTTGAATGAAACTCTTAACTTCTTCCTCAATCAACTCTTTAGTGTTTGCCGACACTGAGAACCCAGCCGTATTACCTTGGTAACCTTCATGAGCTTCGGTATAATCAATGTTCCCAACTTTATCGGACATCCCCCAACGAAGAACCATAGCCCGTGCCAGACCTGAAGCTTGCTGAATATCTCCCGCTGGGCCATTTGAAACATTATCAGAGCCATATTTAATTATCTCAGCGGCTTTACCAGCCATTGTCATTGCGAGTTTTTCTTCACACTCAGATTTATGCCAATTTAATCGGTCAATCTCAGGAAGTGATACAACCATTCCTAAAGCACCTCCACGAGGAATAATTGTGGCTTTGTAAACTGGATCACATTGAGGTAAAGCTAAACCGACAACTGCATGTCCAGCCTCGTGATATGCAGTTTTTTCCTTTTGTTCTTGGGTCAGGACCATAGAACGCCTTTCGGACCCCATCATTACTTTATCTTTAGCATTCTCGAAATCGATCATTGTTATTACAGATCTACCTATCCGCGCCGCCGTCAAGGCCGCTTCGTTCACTAGGTTTGCCAAATCAGCCCCCGAAAACCCAGGCGTTCCTCTTGCTATCAATCTGAGATCAACATCAGGCCCCAAAGGTGTTTTCTTAGCATGTACATTAAGAATTTTTTCGCGGCCTTTGATGTCCGGGTTTGGTACGTTCACTGTTCGGTCAAATCGACCTGGACGCAGCAATGCTGGATCCAGAACATCCCTGCGGTTGGTAGCCGCTAATATAATCACACCTTCATTAGCTTCAAAACCGTCCATCTCAACAAGTAGCTGATTAAGAGTTTGTTCGCGTTCATCATTTCCACCTCCATAACCACTACCCCGATTTCGCCCTACGGCATCAATTTCATCGATGAAGACTATGCAAGGAGCGTTCTTTTTAGCCTGCTCAAACATATCTCGCACACGAGAAGCGCCCACACCAACAAACATTTCAACAAAATCCGAACCTGAAATTGTAAAAAAGGGAACGCCCGCCTCTCCTGCTATTGCTCTTGCTAGAAGAGTTTTACCCGTACCTGGAGGTCCCACCAACAAAGCACCTGTAGGAATTTTACCTCCCAGTTTACTAAATTTTTGGGGATTTCGGAGAAACTCAACAATCTCTTCAAGCTCTTCTTTAGCTTCGTCTATTCCAGCTACATCATCAAAGGTCACCCGACCCTGTTTTTCGGTTAGTAGCTTTGCCTTGGATTTTCCGAATCCCATCGCTCCACCTCTACCACCGCCTTGCATTCGGTTCATGAAATAGATCCAAACGCCAATTAATAGTAGGAACGGAAAAACAGTCATTAAGAAAGATTGAAGACCAGATGTTTCCTGCTGTTCAGCTCTTATCGCGACGTCATTTGCTATCAATAAATTCGTAACATCAGCATCACTGGGACGAATAGTGAACTGTTCTCTATTGTCGGCCCCCGTAAAACGAACTTTTTCTCCGTCAAGAGTTACTGCTCTTATCTCTCCCCCGGTTACATTTTTCACGAACTCTGAAAACGGAACCTCACGGCTTTGCATACTGCTACTGCCCGTACTGAAAACGTTAAATAATACAACGATTAAAAGGAATAAAACTACCCAAAATGCTACGTTTCGATTATTTCCCAAGAAATTTCTCCAAAATTATCTAGTTCGGCTTACTTATAGTAGATATAGAAATTCATACGCCAGGTTCAATGGTTCTCTAGAAAATCATTAAACTTTATTCCACAGAATGACAAATACTCAGAACCTCCACTATCAAGCGTTGGTGCCACCAATAGTTTTCCTTTCAAAAAAATGCCTGGCTGAATAATTCTTGATCGATAAGGCATTACCGATCTTTGTAGTTTGGATAATTGTTTATTACCGTCTATTCCAATAGCAGCAATGTAAGCATCTTTTATTTCTCTTTTCACTTCCCATGTATTTCGCCAGACCAAGCCTGGTGTGCAATTCACAGTCTTATCCTTTATGGATTGAAACTCAGTTGTGATCCGAATTTTATCAGCATGGTAATAAAATATAGAGCCACCTAGGACAGCTGTTTTCTTTGCCTTTATATTTTTCAAGATATCTAAAACAGCTGTAAATCTTGGACGGTAATGCAGATTTGCATTCCACATTATAACAGCAGAAATCAGACGGAGTTTAAATTCTTCAGGCAGCGAAACAAATGACTTATACTCCCACAATAAATCTGTAAATTCTTGTGTGCCAATTTGTTTAAAATGGATTGGTAGCATATGGTTCAAAGCATCATGAGCTCTTCGCATATGGTCTGCGCTCAATTGGATACGGTTTTCAGAAAAACCTTTAGCCTTCAAGATTTCCCATGTTTTGCGCTGCGCAATCCTTTCAAAACTCTCGTTAGAGTTGGATGGATCACTTACCCACTTTAGATTTTTTTGCTTAAGAAACTGTTGCAGACTTTCTCTTGAGGTATGAATTAATGGTCTGAGTAAAAAGTAACCTTCAGGTCTCTTGAAACTCAAAGGCATACCTTTCAAACCTTCAATTCCAGATCCTCTTTTTAAATTCATAAAAAAGGTCTCAATCTGATCATTTTGGGTATGACCCACTAAAACAAAACTTATCTCTTTGCGCCATTTGTCAATCAATCCATATCTGGCTGAGCGCGCCAAATCAGACAAATTACCACTGAAGTTTCCTTCGTGATTCCATTGGACTATTTCATGATGTATGCATAGTTCCCGGCAGTGACTTGCAACGAATTTTGCCTCTTTCAATGAGTCAGTCCGGAGCCCATGATCTACCGTTACGCAACGCAGTTTGATTTTGTTTTCCACTGCCCAATCTTTACAAATATAAAGCATTGCCAAACTGTCACTTCCTCCAGAAACAGCTAAACCTAGCTCATCAAATGCATACTGTTCTTTTAGATCTGAAAGCGCCTGATATATTGGTGTCGTAATTTTATCAGTTAAGGACACTGCAGTTCCGACATCATTTTCTCGGCCTCAAGACTAAAATCAGAACCTGGAAAGCGCATAAGAACTTGTGCTAGAGTTTGGCATCCGGCGTCAGTTTGCCCTAAACTAACCAGCGCATTTCCCAACAAAGTCAAAGCTTCCGGCGCAACGGGCGAATCTTCGTACAAGGAAAAGCTGTTAAGATATGCTCTTGCTGCTTTTTTGATCTCCCCAAGTCCCTCAAATGCATTTCCTCTAGCTATAATAATAGAAGCACTTAACGGGCTATCCGGATAGTTTTCTAAAAACCGCTCAAACAGCAATAGGGAATCCTCAAAACGCTCCTCTGATAAGGCACTTTGTGCATTTTCATAATCCGCTTTTTCTCCAATTGCTAATTCTGGTTCAGAGCTTTTTTCAAAGTTATCCTCAGGCGATAATTCCAAATCACCTCCAAGCGTTGTGGCATAATCAATTTGACTGACATCGCCTCCTTCTAATTCGACCAAACGATATTCAAGATCACGAACCCTATTGGTGCCATCGCTCACGATACCATTTACTCTGAACTCTAAATTTTCCGTTTCAGAGGTTAAACGCCTCAACTCTTGCTCCATACCATCAAGTCTTTCCAAAACAGACGCTTCGTTATTAGAAGTCATTGAAGATGTCTGTGTCGTCGATAACTCACGCCTTAATTTTAAAACTTCTACGTAAAGTATATTAAGATCTTGCCTTATATCAGCCAAAGTTTGTTTATTTTCTTGGGCGTAAAAGGTAGTTGGCGCAGACAGTAGTAAAAAAATGAAAGCAACCAACCTTATCATTTCAAACTCCTATCAAAAATTTAGGTTGGAAACGACTGAGACAGCTCGCCTATTTTCACTGTAGCAATTTTCATTGCTGCAAAGCTCCACTGGACGTTCTTTTCCAAAGCTCACAGTTTGGATCCGAGAGCTTTCTATACCTCTTGATACCAAAAATTCCCTGGCAGAATTAGCTCTTCGAGCTCCGAGCGCAAGATTATATTCTCTCGTACCCCTTTCATCTGCATGCCCTTCAATAATTATCTTGTAATCAGCGTTTGCTTGCAGCCAATCTACTTGGCCCAACAATATATCTTTACCCGACTGATCTACATCTGATTGATCGATAGGAAAAAGTACACGATCACCAACATTAGATTTAAAAAATGCTATTGAACTCGGATCACTGACGTTACCTTCGAATTTAGAACTAGAACCATTCAACACACCGTTCGTTGAAAATGGAGTTGATGCGTTTTGAGAACAACCAACTAAAAATATGACTAAAATTGCATAAAAATATAAACTAAATTTTGTCATTATTCGCCTCTCAAACTAAATGATAACATGAAATATTAACCCTGCAAATCATGTTATTTTCCAAGAGGTGACCAAGAAGGATCAGATCCACCATCTCTTATTGTTACTTTCTTTAGATTTCTTCCTGAAACATCAACCGAATAAAGAGCTGAAACGCCTCTTTCTCCCTGTGTTTCTCTGGTAAACATAATAACTCTACCGTTTGGAGACCAAGTCGGCCCCTCATCTAGGAAAGATGCTGTTAACAACCTTTCCTTAGATCCATCAACGCGCATAACGCCAATATGAAAACGTCCTCGACTTTGCTTAGTAAAAGCTATTCTGTCACCACGAGGCGACCAGACAGGGGTTCCATAGCGGCCTTCACCTGAGCTAATTCTTTTCGCACTACCTCCAAGGGAAGACATAACATAAAGCTGTTGAGTTCCTGATCTATCACTCTCAAACACAATTTTAGATCCGTCTGGGGAAAAACTGGGCGCCGTTTCAATAGATGGCGCTGATGTTAACCTGGCGCTTGAGTTATTTCTTAGGTTCATGATAAAAATATCTGTATTACCACCTTGCTCCAAAGAATAAACAACAGACTGCCCATCTGGCGAGAACCGAGGAGCAAAACTCATAGTTCCTTTGCGGTTTTTCAAAACCGTTCTTTTGGCAGTAGCAACTTCTATTATATATATCTGCGGCGTTCCAGTCTCATAGCTGGTATATAAAACGCGCTCTCCTGTAGGTGAAAACCGCGGTGCTAACACAATATATGAACCATCAGTCAAATATTTTGAATTCGCTCCATCAAAATCCATAATAGCCAAACGTTTTTTACGAGAGCCTTTTTTCCCAGTTTCAGCAACATAAACAACTCGGCTGTCAAAATATCCCTGCTCTCCAGTTATTCGCGAATAAACCTCATCAGCAACCTTATGCGCTATCCGTCGCCATCCCTGTTTTGTAGAATTAAACTGAAGACCCTTGCCAAGCTCACTATTTGAAAAAACATCAAAAAGCCGGAATTTTACTGATAGCTTTTCTCCTGTAACGAGCACTGATCCAGTCAAAAGCGCCTGTACGTTTATGGCTTTCCAATCAGAGTACTGAACAGCGGAACTAAAGGTATCTATCTCAGATATATAAGAAGACTTGGGTACTTCTCGGAATAATCCCGTACCAAATAAGTCACTCTTAACCAATTCTGTTATTTTATTAGCTACTTCATTTGACGCACCCGTTTCACCAATAAATGCAGGGGCAGCATAAGGTAGTGGCTCGATTACGCCTTCGGTTATTGTGATCCGCAGTGGTGCAGATTGAGCAAATGTTGTTAAACTAATGAAAATAATTACTAAGAATGGTTTCAACACTAATTCCTCATTTTCAGCTCGATTATTCCAAATTGCGTCAATTGGTTGGATCAAATACCACTTCTATTTCCCGCCAACGTTCATATTTATTCGGTGGTAACTTATAGCCGTTTTTTCCACAACTTATAATTGCTATTTTTGCTCTTCTGAAAGCTACCTTTTGCGCATCTTCGTCACCTCCTGATATCTCAACAACCTGAATTGAGTTTGGGTTAACTCTTCCATTTCTATCAAGAGACATAAAGATAGTTAATTTAACATCCTCAGCTAAAGAGCCAGGATCTCTCAACCAACATGCTTGTATTGCTGCTTGCAAATTATCTGTCTCAGTTTCCGTTAAAGGGTTGCTTAACGTATTTCGTGGAACCGATGATTGAATTTCGTCAGAAACGGCCGACTCTATCACCTTACTTTCCGATTTGCTCTCAAAATTTGGTTCAGAAATATACCGCGGACGGCTTTTAGGCCTTAGTGATGAAACTATATTACTAGTTGAGGCCTTTATCGTGTCTTCCACAGGATCCAACTCATCTACAGTCTCGGTAGCGTCCTCTAATGCTTTCGAAAGATTAAATTCCGGTTGCGGCAAGTTGTTTGGCGTCAAAACTTTGTTGGGTTTACTGAATTTAGCTGTTTCATTTTGAATATCTGGTAACTTATCTACCATTTCTGAAATTGGAGGCTTCAGTTTTTCAGATATTTTAGGAGCTCTTTGTGTAACAGCCATTTCTATCTCAGGTTTTTTTATTGTTGGCTCTAAAGGCTCATCCAGAACAACTTCGGGGCCTTCTGATTTTAAAATCTTACTTTCTTCATTGACTATAAAATTTAATTTATCGTCATTTTCATCCATTGGAGTAAATTTACTTGCCTCTTCTGATATTGAAGGTGAGATATTTGATGCTGTAAGGTCAATGAAATCCTGTTCAGAAATTAAAGAAACACTTGAATATTCAACTGGGTCTACATCCTTTTGGAAAACAGGACCTATAAATAATCCAGTTAAAAGTCCCAGATGTGCAAACCCGGATATATAATGCCCATAGTACATATCCCTTTCACTCGTCAGAAACGTCGTTTAGGGCCGGGCCTCCAATATCTGTGACTAGCCCTATATCCTGAAAACCGCCTGCATTTAGAGCACCCATAATCTGCATAACAACTTCATATGAAATTGCTCCATCTGCACGCAAAAAAATACGATTACTTGTACGTTCAGCCGCAACACCCCGAAGACGAGCGATCAACTCTTCTCTTGGTATAGTACTCGTTTGCAAAACAATTTCCCCGTCCTTTGTAATTGTGATGGTTAAGGGTTCTTCATTTTCTGATTCTAATGCATCAGCTGCACTCTTGGGTAATTCAACATCTACTCCAACAGTCAGCATAGGGGCCGCTACCATAAAAATAATGAGAAGAACTAACATTACGTCGACAAAAGGTGTCACGTTGATCTCAGACATAGGGGCTGACCTTCTACCATGTCTTCGTCGTGACTGCTTAACATTTTTCAAATTGGCAGTGGCACCCATATTAACTATCCAATTGACGGCTCAAGATTGTTGAAAACTCATCAGCAAAACTTTCATAGCCAGCCACGAGCCTATCACAGTCAGCATTAAGCTTATTGTAAAAAACTACTGCAGGAATAGCAGCTAGCAGGCCAAGACCCGTAGCCAGCAAAGCCTCAGCAATGCCGGGAGCAACAACGGCTAAGTTTGTATTTTGCTGTTGAGCAATTTCAATGAAAGCATTCATTATGCCCCAGACAGTTCCAAATAAACCTACAAATGGAGCAGTTGAACCAACAGTTGCCAAGACAGTCAATCCCGACTGTAATTTTTCAGCTTCTCTGGAAACAGCTACATCCATTGATCTATCAATGCGTGATTGAATACCTGCGATTAAACCACCATCTGCGCGCTGTGATTGCTCCCACTCCTTCATACCCGCCACAAAGATTTTTGCCGCACGCCCTCGGGGATTCTGTCCAAGCTGTTGATATAGTTCATCCAAGGGCTCACCAGACCAAAAAGCTCGATCAAATCTGGCCGCATCTCTTCTAGCTGTATTAAAAACTAAATGTCGTTGAATGATAATTGACCATGCCCAAAAAGATGCTCCGATTAGCAATAAAATTACAATTTTAACCGTAATTGTTGCCCGAGCAAAAAGAGCCCAGAATGAAAAATCAATTTCTGGCGTTGCTACTATAGCTTTGATTATTAATGCTTCTGCGATCATGGCTAATTGTCTCACGATTATAAAACCGGTATCCTGTTAACATGAGAAAAGGGGCCTAGTATAGTTTTAAGTCATTAATAGTTTAATCTTTTCTGGCAACCGTTGAACTTTACCAGAAGTTGAAGTGCATGTTACACATACTTCCGCTTTAAATATAACATCTTCTTGACGAAAAATATTTTGGTAGAAATACGCCCTAACTGGGGAAACAATTTGTATCTTTGTATCGACTGTAAGCATATCATCAAAATATGCCGGTAATAAGTAATCAACTTTTAACTTTGTCACTACAAAAATGGCATCTTGTTCATTCCTCATTTTGATTTGATCAATTCCTAGATCCCGAAGCCATTCGCTTCGGGCTCTTTCTATAAATCTTAAATAATTAGCATAGTAAACAATGCCTCCTAAATCCGTATCCTCATAATAAACTCGGATATTCATTGAGTGATTTTTCATATTTAGTTCTTCCTAAATAAATTTATCCTAGCATGCGCTCTCAACGCATGGCTTTTATCATTCGAATATAATGGCATCGTCGGCTCATAAACTGATCTGATAATGTCACCTACTATTGGGTTGAGTATAACCCTGCCATTTTTTGCAACCAACGTTGGCGAATTATGTTTAAATGCATCATCAGACCAAAGTAAAAACATCTGAACGACTTGATTCAAACATAAAACTTCAGCGGATACTGAGGACAAGTTTTCATCCATGCAAATAAATGTGAAAACCGCTTTTATACCTCCTTCGGCTTCGAACCTAAAAAATCTATATTGATTTGCTTGAATAGACTTTAAGCGTTCTACTAATTTACTAAGATCCGGTATGATTTTGTCTAAATCCTTCACTTCGAGTACTTCATCCCAAGACAAAAAGAAAAAAAACATAGCATTGGAACCCAACTCAGGATCAGTTTCTGCTAATTCATGATTAGCTAAACCAACCATTGATTGAAGGGCCGATTTTAACGTAATAAGCGTTTCATCCTGAATACCAAAAACAACTGGAGCAATGGGTCTTCCCCATCTAGCGAAAATGTATTTTCCATCTGATCGAGTAAAATAGGCCTCTATTGATTCTTTTTTTATCAAATTTTTAACCAAAAAATGTTTTACCGAAATTTACTCAAACATATCGCCCTGCGACTTCGGCGGCTGCATCCCAAGGTGCTTCCAACCATTCTTCGCAAGCATGCGGCCGCGGGGTGTGCGCTGAATCAACCCCATTTGCAGAAGGTAAGGCTCAATAACTTCTTCCAAAGCATCCCTACTTTCAGATATCGCTGCACTAATAGTCTCAATTCCAACCGGTCCACCTGAATACTGCTCTGCTATTAATCTCAGATAACTACGATCTGCACCATCAAGGCCTAAATTATCAACACCAAGACGCCTCAAAGCGTGGTCAGCTATTTTTTTGTTAAGAACACCGTCACCCTCGACTAAAACAAAATCAACCACTCGTCTTAAAAGACGACCAGCTATTCTTGGAGTGCCTCTAGCTCTTCGTGCAATTTCTGTTGCCCCGCTTTCATCTGCAACAATACCAAGTTTTTCCGTATTCAATTTCACAATTTTATAAAGTTCTTCGTTAGAGTAAAATTGTAATCTAATTGGAATCCCAAACCTATCACGTAGTGGCGTAGTAAGAAGCCCCAATCTGGTTGTTGCCCCAACAAGCGTAAATGGCTGAAGCTCAATTCGAACAGTTCTTGCTGCTGGCCCCTCCCCAATTACAAGATCCAACTCAAAATCCTCTAGCGCTGGATATAAAATCTCTTCCACAACTGGGTTCAGTCGATGAATTTCATCAATAAACAAAACATCATTAGCTTCTAAATTAGTCAAAATTGCAGCCAAATCGCCAGCCTTCGCTAAAACTGGACCAGAACTCATTTTAAAATTCACACCCAGCTCTCTGCTGATTATCTGAGCAAGAGTAGTTTTACCTAAGCCTGGCGGTCCAAAAAATAGAGTATGATCCATCGCATCTTTTCGCTGTCTTGCACTTTCTATAAAAACACGAAGGTTAGAACGAGCTTCTGCCTGCCCAATAAATTCGTCCAAAGATTTTGGCCTTAGAGCACGATCATTATCATCTGGAATTGGCTCTTCTCGAAGTAAGGGGTTAATTTCGCTCATTATTATCCTTTTGGGCTCAGCATTTTAAGTGAATTCCGGATTAGTTCTTCGGTACTTAAATCGGAGCTTTCATGAAGAATTTTAGCTACAGCAGCAGCAGACTCGCTTGGACTATAACCAAGATTTTGTAATGCAGATAAGGCATCAGCCTGCGCAGTTTTGTTTGATGCGGCCAAATTAATAGGTGGGTGATCATCAATCCGTTCAACAACTTCTCCCTCATCTATTTTATTTTCTCGTTCGCCAATTTCATTAGGTACAATCGACATTACATGGGCTGCTTTATCCTTTAATTCATTTACTACTCTCTGAGCAGTCTTAGGCCCTATGCCCTTTGCAGATTTTATTGAAGTCCAGTCACCTAATGCAATGGATCTACTGACGCCATCTTCTCCCAAAGCGCTTAAAATGGCCAAAGAGGCTTTGGCACCTACTCCCTGAACAGACATTAATAATCTATACCATTCTTTTTCCACCTGCGACAAGAAACCGAATAGTTGCATTAAATCTTCTCGGACCAGCAAATCTGTATAAATTGTTGTGAATTCACCATCTACAGGTATTTCAGCAAGAGTTCGCTCTGAACAAAAGATTAAATATCCAACTCCATTTACATCTAACAAAAAATGATCTTGTGTTTTATAATCAACTCGGCCACGCAACCTCCCAATCATAATCACACCTTCTCTAAAGCTTGCTGAAAACGATTATTTGATACTGCATGAAAAGAATGGCAAATTGCAATAGCCAGAGCGTCTGATGAATCGGGGCCATTTAGTTGCACACCGGGAAGCTGAAGCTGGACCATATGCGCTATTTGTTGTTTGTCTGCATGCCCAATTCCAACTACCGTCTTCTTTACTTTGTTAGGGGCATATTCTGACACAGTAAGGCCAAATTTCTTGGGAACCAATAAAGCGATAGCTCTTGCTTGGGCAAGTTTGAGTGAGTTTACACCATCTTTATTGATGAACGTGTTTTCCACAGCAGCCTGCGTTGGGTGCCACGTTTGCATTACTTCTTCCATCTGGTCAAACAAGCAAAGAAGTCTTGTAGCTAAATCATCACCATGAGATTTACAAACACCATTTGCTATATGAGTTAGCTTGTTTCCGTTTACATCGATTATTCCCCAGCCCATATTTCTTAAGCCTGGATCTATCCCTAAAACCCGCATTTATAGCTGCCCTTTTTATTTTGATTTAGGGTAGCACGAAACGTGAACAAAATCCAATGCCTTTATTATTCAAATGTCTTTAATCAGGTTTTAAGGCTCAAACTTTGCTATACGATTAATTTCGAAATATTTGCAGCCTAATAAATCCTGCTAAAGTCTCTATTCAGACGGAATTAAAGTAAGTGTTACCCATTCACCAATATCAATACGATCAAAAACCTCGAGATTATTTTGACCATAAACTTCTATTATTTCAATGGCTTGCTCATCTAAAATTCCTGAAATAACAACATGTCCACCACTTTTTAAATAGCTTCGAATGGACGGAGCTAAACCAATTAAAGGTGGCTTTAAAATATTAGCAAAAATTAGATCAAAAGGCGCACTGGACTTAATAAACCCATCCTCAAAACCCGTTGCTTGAAGACAGTTAATACGGTTTTCCAACTCGTTTGCTTTTAAATTTGCTAAAGCAACTTCTACTGCAACTTGATCCACATCACTTGCAATAATTTCAGAAGATGAAACCTTTCCAACTGCCATAGCAAGCACTGCCGTACCACAGCCTATATCAATGACGTTATCTATTTTTTTTCCCTTTGAAATTAGTTTATCTAACGCTAAAAGGCAGCCTTTTGTGGTACCATGGTGACCAGTACCAAAGGCCATAGACGCCTCGATAAGTAGTCCAACCCGATCCTTCGGCAGTTTCTTTTTATCGTGCTTGCCAAAAACAAAAAAACGTCCAGCTTCAACAGGGCTCAATTCTCTTTTAACTTTTGCAACCCAATCTGTTTCCGGTATTTCAGATATGACAAATCCATCTGCTTCAAAAGCAGTTTCCAATATTATGATTGATATTTCGTCCGGTTTATCATGAAAATAGGCGCCTACTTCCCATTCACCAGAACCATCCTCCAACTCGAACACACCTACGCCCATAGGTGCCGGATTAAGTTTTTCTAAACCAATGCCCAAACCCTCAGCTCGCTTTCTATCTTTAACTTTTGTAATAGCCGAATAGGTCAGCAATCTTTATTCTCCATTTTCACTTTTCGAATAAATTTTAGGCATCAGTAAAGTCTCATGCCCAACAATAGGGACCCTAGGAACCAACAATGCCAATAAGAGCGATAAAAAAGCTAGAAAGGCAGCAGCCATAAATACAAAAGCAGGCGATACAAGCCATAATAGTCCCAACAAAACTGGGAGAAATACAGCAGCAATATGATTTATAGTAAACGCAACAGCTGCAGTAGGAGCTATATCTTCAGGAGCAGAAATTTTTTGGAAATAAGTCTTAAGAGCCATTCTCAATCCAAAAAATAAATGGTCAAGAACAAACAATATTGATGCAAAAATAACCCCCCAATCGAATAAATATATTCCTCCATAAGCCAAAAAAACGCAGACCAAACCAGAATACTCAATTAATAAAGCGCGTCGCTCTCCAAAGTAAGCTATAAAGTGACCAAATAGCGGTGCTACAAAAATATTTATTACCAAATTAATCAGAAAAAGCGCTGTCAGCTGATGAACCTCGAAACCAAACTTTTCAACCATCATAAAGCCCGCAAAAACTACGAATATTTGTCTGCGCGCTCCTGACAAAAACTGCAAAGCATAGTATAACCAATAACGGCGACGCAGTACCAACTTTGTTATTTGCTCTGTTTCAGTTTTAAAGTTTGGGAAAAAAATTAAACACAGGACTGCTATTAAAGCCGTTAACCCACCTGACGATAAATACAGAAAATTGAATGAAAGTCCCAATTTTTGCCAGCCAACGATTATTCCAAGATAAGCAAAAAGTGTTACTAGTGATCCAGCTCCAACCAGCCACCCTATAATCTGAGGGGCCTTTTCTTTTGGAAGCCATTGCAACTGTAATGATTGATTTATGGTTTCAAAGTAGTGGAAACCAAATGAGCTTATAAGAGTAATAATAAGCAAACCAGTCATAGATGGAAAATAAGCAGTTACTGCAGTGGCGACGCCTAGGGTCGCAAGAGAAATCAATCCAACCGTCTGCTCCCTCATAACCATAATCAGTAAAATTACACCTACAGCTAAAAACCCAGGAACTTCTCTTACTGTGTGTAACAAGCCAATGTCAGAGCCATCAAAATCAGCTACCTGAACAACAAAGTTGTTTAATAACGCAGACCAAACATTAAATGCGATAGGCATTGCAACGGCCATTATAAACAAAAGAAAAATAGGCCTACGCCAAAAAGGCAAGCCGCTCACCTCAAATATAGAAACCGAACGAGCCATGAACATAACCTGTTATCAGGGAGATTTTAACTTTGAACCCGACTAATAAAAGCTTTGAGGATCAATGTCGATGGATAATCTCAAATCGCCTTTGAGCGAACCAGTAGCCACCCACTTTCGAATTGCATCTTGGAGCCCTGGAGTTCTTGGAGATATGACCAAAAAACGTATCCGATGGCGCCTTTTTATTCTGGCAATTGGCGCTGGAGCGGGGCCGTAGACTCTTGCTCCAATTATGTCTAAAGCCTGTGTACTTGTTTTAAGTTGATTAGCTAAAAACATGGCGTTTTCAAAATTACTTGATGATATTATTATTCCCACTAATTTTCCAAATGGGGGCATACTAGCTAGCTCGCGCTGTTTGGCCTCCGATACCCAAAACTCATCATCATCCCCTTTTATAATTGCTTCGACTACAGGATGTTCAGGCTGATAAGTTTGAATCAAAGCCCTTCCTTTGTTATCTTTTCGCCCAGCTCTTCCAGAAACTTGCCTAACCAATTGATAAGTACGCTCTGCTGCTCTCAAATCTGATCCCTGAAGACCAATATCGATATCTATAACACCGACCAATCTCAATTTTGGGAAATTATGCCCTTTGGCAACCAACTGAGTACCAATTATTATGTCAGTATTTCCTTCAGAAATTTTTTGAATTTCATCTTTTAGAGACTTAGCTGATCCATATAAGTCTGAAGAAAGAACTGAAATTACAGCTTTAGGAAATTTTATTTGAGCCTCTTCGGCTAGTCGTTCTACCCCTGGACCAACTACTGCTAATTTTCCTTTGATCCCACATGAAGGACATTTATGCGGCATGGCCTTGGTATGGCCGCATTGATGACACATAAGTCGATTAATAAACCTATGTTCAACCATTCTTGCATCACATTCGTCACAAGATATTTGGTTCCCACAGGCCCTGCAGACAGTTGTTGGAGAGTAACCTCTTCTATTTAAAAATAAAAGGGATTGCTCTTCGTTTTTTAGGCATTCAGTGATAGACTTTTCCAGACTATCAGAAATCCACTCATCGGACTTCAGGTTTTCTGTACGCAAATCTACTACTGATAAACTTGGTAGGGTTGCCTGCCCAAATCGCTCATGTATCTGAACATGATTATACTTGCCATTTTTTGCATTTACCCAACTTTCAAGGCTTGGAGTTGCCGAAGCAAGAATGACCGGTATACCTTCAATTGAGGATCTCAGAACGGCCATATCTCGAGCATTATAAATAACACCGTCTTCTTGTTTATATGAGTGGTCATGCTCTTCATCTACAATAACTAAACCCAAATTCATAAAGGGTAAAAATAAAGCCGAGCGGGCACCTATAACTAATTTGGCACCTCCACTTGCAACCATTTTCCAAATCCGTCTACGTTCTGCAAGTGTTGCTCCAGAGTGCCATTCTGCTGGGTTTGCACCAAATCTATTTTTCACCCGATTAAAAAACTCAGAAGTAAGAGCTATCTCAGGAAGAAGAACTAAAACTTGCTCTCCATTTTTTAAAGCATTGGCCACTGCTTCAAGATAAACCTCTGTTTTACCAGAACCTGTCACTCCTTGTAGAAGGATTGAAGAAAAACTATTTTTCTTTTGAAGATCCATTATTGCTGTGCATGCGTTAATCTGGCTTGGACTCAATTTTTTTGATTTAAAATTCGGATTGAGCACTGGATACGGCCTATCCCGCGGAATGATCTCTTCATTAAGTATACCAATACGAGCGGCAGCTGCGATCACAGCGCTGCTAACTCCAGAAATACTGACTATTTCTTTAGTGGTGAGTTTATTCTTATTAGTTTTGGTCAGCGCCGAAATCAGGAGATCCCGCTGAGGAGTTTTTTTAAAATCAGAATAATTAGAAACTAACGAAAACACTTTCTGAGTAACAGATGGTTTACTCAGGTCAGGGACACGTGTGCACAATCTCAATATAAGGTTAATAGGTGTTATTGTATAATCAGAAACAGCTTCTAAAAATCTCCTCATCTTGTAGGACATAGGTGGGACGTCGATTACGCTTATAGCATTACGCACTTTTGAGTGGTCATATTGACCTTCTCCAGGCCCCCAAACAACACCCATCACCTTTCTTCTACCCAATGGTAATACCAGAAAAGATCCGATTTTACATCCACCCTCAGGAGCTAAATAATCTAAGAAACGTGAAAATGGCTCCGTCGTTACAACGGCGATGCTTTCATTTTCATTATAAAATTCCTGCGCTTTCAAATTAACCCCAAATTAATTTTATAATAATGCAGCAAAAGACTTTAATAGGAAGCAATCTTGCATTAATCACTGATATAACGAAGACACTTAACATTGGCCAATCCCAAAAGGATAATAATTATGAAATTTTTCGTAGATACCGCTGAAATTGACGAAATTAAAGAACTTAATGAATTTGGGATGGTAGATGGCGTAACAACTAATCCATCATTAATACGAAAGTCTGGAAGAGATATAATAGAAGTTACTCAGGAAATTTGTGAGATAGTATCTGGCCCTGTAAGCGCAGAAGTAACTGCAACAGATTCAGAGCACATGATAGCCGAAGGCTTAAAGCTAGCTCAGATAGCAGATAACATAGCAGTTAAAGTGCCTCTAACTTGGGACGGATTGAAAGCATGCAAAGCACTTTCTGATCTAGGTCACATGGTAAATGTGACTCTTTGCTTCTCGTCGAACCAAGCGCTGCTCGCTGCCAAAGCAGGTGCCACATTCATATCTCCGTTTATCGGAAGACTTGATGACATTAATTTAGACGGCTTAGACCTTATTGGAGACATTCGTCTAATTTATGACAACTATGGATACGAAACCCAAATTCTTGCTGCCTCTATTCGAACAGCTAACCACGTAACTCAAAGTGCTTTGATTGGCGCAGACGTAATGACAGCGCCACCATCAGTAATAAAATCCTTAGCCCTGCACCCTCTTACTGACAAAGGGTTAGCTGCCTTTTTGTCCGATATAAAAAAAACAGGTCAAAAAATTATTTAAAAATTTGGGCAAATAAAACATTAAAAAATGAGTGGTAAAAAATGGACAGTAAACTTCGTGAAGAAATCCTAGCACATGCCCACGAAATTTTAAGTGACGAAACCTTATTAAGAGCACTTATAGAAGCTAGCGACAAAAACTTGGGTAGCAAAATAGTAGACCTTCGCAGCGTAGCTCTGCATAAAATGGACGGCGAATTAAAAAAACTGAAGAGATCTAATCAACAAGTTATCGCGACAGCTTATGAAAATTTGGTTGGTATGAAGCAAGTTCATCAGGTCGTATTGAAGTCGCTTGAACAAAATAATTTTGATGAGTTTATCACAAACTTAAATACGGAGGTTTGTGATATTTTGAAAGTTGATTGTATTAAACTGATTTTAGAAACTCATTCCTCACTTCAAAATACTGAGAAATATGCTTCAAAGGTATCAGACATTCCAGATTTATATCCTGTCAACTTCGTTAATACTTATATCTCTCAAGGAAAAA